>JACKQG010000299.1_pt1 | contig 69672 bp, 47 predicted proteins | sample 8237621 | NCBI WGS metagenome assembly JACKQG01 (sample SAMN15677084, study PRJNA649215) | marine metagenome | biome: marine; feature: Black Sea; material: saline water; isolation source: suspended particulate matter (SPM) from the Black Sea western gyre | collected 2013-06-09/2013-06-10 | depth... | reverse complement strand
GTGGTTTCGTTAATTTTTGGTAATGTGTGGGCTGATTGGATCCAGGCTGGAATCAGTGTGAAATAATTGAGAGTTGGTCCGTGATACTCATTTTTATCGTATTGATAGTCGCCTTGTTCTAAAAGGGAACCAAACTTAATTGCGTGAACAGCTTCATCGGTATGCATTGGACGCTGCGTTAATTGAGGTAGACGCAGCGCCATTGCAATTAGAAATATCGCTAAAAACAGGTAAGTATATTTACTTGGCTTTTGCACTTAAAGGCGTACCGTAAACTTCAACTTCAATATAGTGGTTTAAATCATTATTGTTATTTCCATTACTGTACAAACGAACGTATCTGCCTTGCACTCCTTTGGCATCGATCAGTTTGCCTTCGGCGGTTTCAACGTAATGCATATTTTTGCCTACGCCCAAACCTGCGCTATTGTCAATGTCATTATTAAAAATCGTTTTTACATCCTTTACAAAATCCGCATCATTCGATGCCTGAATAATAACATCAAAATAAATTCTCGGTTGTTTGTGAAAATGCCAAACCACGAGCGCATAAATATTACTTTCTGAATCCAGATCGATCGTAATGTGCTGGAGAAAGGGTCCAAGTTCAACATAGCTGCCATCGGCTGCTTCTCTGTCATCATCATTAATTAATTCGATTTCACCGATAATAGGTTCATCATCTGTACTATCAATCGGTTTCTCAAAAGCGAGATTTTTTGTTCCTTCAGGTGCCAGAAATGGTGGACGTGCTTTGCCAAGTGGTTTTTCCAAATGGGGTACTTTTAAATTTTGCGGAGTCCCGATAAACATTGGTTTAGGAAGTTTAATTTCTATGGGTACTAACTTCCCGGCTTTTTTCTGTCCGAATGCTGGCAATATCAGACAGACAAGCAAAATGGTTACTAATAACATTTTTGCTGCGATTGATATTCTACTCATTTTATTGCTCCTTTTCAAAGTTTGATGTTTAATTTCATTAACAAATATTTTACAACCAACTTTACGAAAGCTAAATAAATATATTTGTTACTAATAATAATTGTAGTAATTAACTCAATTTTTTACATAAAGTTTCCTGCGTGAGCTTTCGCAAAGTTAAGTTTAATATTATTTTTAAATTTTTTCTGGAACCACAAAAGGCTCCCGATATTGATCCTTTAATAAATCATTTGCCCAACGTGCAATATCATATTCACCATTACCGACAAATTTTTCTTTTTTGGGATCAAATTCTAACCAGGGACCCAGAACTGCCTGGCTTTCCTTAATATCAATCCAATTGTTGAAAAGATGATTGTCAAATCGTTTAAAAGATTCCTGGGCTTTTGGTTCAGATTTTAATGCTTCTTTAATTTCTTCTGGTGCAGCTGTAGAACCGATTCGATAGGGAATATTGCCAAGATGACAGAGCGCTGAAGACAAGTGCCCTTCAATAATATCTGCATTCAAATCACTTACTTTTCGGCTGCGCACGGCTTTGATGAAATTCGCATTATGATGTTTCCCACCTTCACTGCTAAACTGTTTTACTTTTTTGCCTTTGTTGTCATAAATCCACCCACCACCGCCGCCACCGGCAAAGTAACCATCATCACATTTCACAACGACACCAACGCGAACACCTTTATAGTTATCCCTTGCAGTGTCGCCTTTTCTTCGAGGCAAACCTCGAACTTCAAAAATAAGCGGGGCTGGTTCGTAATCAAAAATAGCGATCTGGGTGTTGGCGGTTTCGCCATCATCATCATAGCCGAAACGTCCGCCAACACTCATAACACGTTTCGGTAATGTATTTTGTCCAAGAACCCAGCGAGCCATATCCATTTCATGCACGCCCTGGTTGCCAATATCTCCGTTGCCTGTTGCCCAAACCCAATGCCAGTCATAATGAACCCGGCTGCGCATCAATGGTTTTAGAGGCGCTGGTCCAGACCATAAATCATAATTAATTGATTTTGGAATTGGTTGAGGACCATTTACTTTTCCAATGCTATTACGTGTTTTGTAGCATAAACCGTGGACAGCTAATATTTTACCAATATTACCCTTTTGAATGTAATCAAAAACTTCCTGTACTGCTTCATCGGAACGGGATTGTGTTCCAGTCTGAACAATTCGGTTATATTTTCTTGCTGCTTCAACAAGTTTGCGACCTTCCCAAACATTGTGGGAAACCGGTTTTTCTACGTAAACATCTTTTCCTGCCTGGCATGCCCAAATAGACATCAAAGAATGCCAATGATTTGGTGAAGCGATAACGACCGCATCGATGCTTTTATCGTCCATCAACTCACGGTAATCAATGTAAGCTTTTACTTTCTCATTACGTTCTTTAAATTTGGCAACTTCCCGGTCAAGAATTTCCTGATCCGGATCACACAGCGCAGCCACTTTTACACCCGGTAGTTGGTGGAATAATTTGACATGTTGTGCGCCCTTGCTTCGAATTCCGGCAACAGCGACTCGGACTTCATCATTCGCTCCCAAAACATTGGAAAATGGTTTTGTGTAGGCAAATGCTGATGATGCAACCAACGCAGTTCCACTTGCCACTGATGTTTTAAGAAAACCTCGTCTCGTAATTTCTTTCATTTGTGACCTTTTCATTTTTGTTTGATCAATGTTTTATCTTTTATTATTAAAAAATATACATATATTGTTGATAGAATTACAAATGATAGTGTACTGTAACGATGGGTAGTTAATAATGAATGTTGAATGTCGCTGCCAAACAGGGGATACATGCTTAATAAAATCGATAAAATTATTGGCAGCGTTAAAATAATAATCAGCCAAAAACAAATTTTTTGCCATAATTCAATTCTCATCTCTTTTTTTGACGATTTTAAGTCGCAAAAGGTTTCCCAATCTTTTTTATTGAAACTGTTTTTGGGCGCCCATACCAGCGCAGCTATTGCCAAACAAATGGCAAAAACAGGCGCTAAAGATACATGAATCAAGAGCAAATAGGTTGAGATCGGCTTACCCAAAATAATAACTGTGATAAAACCAGTCAGCGCCAAAAGATTGACACACAAAAATACGATTGGAAACAAGAGAGTCTTAATAATATTGCCAATACTGCTTTTTTTAAGATTTGTTAGCGTATCGGTAACATTGCCGTTCTGAATTGAGAACCACTTTTTTAAATCGACATGGTTTTTTTTCAGAGCAATAGCAATGAAGATATATGTAATTAGTAGTCCAAATATTGAAATAATTCGAAACATTTTTTATTTTTTCCTTCAATTGATATTATAAATCTTGACTTGCTTCAGGGGGTTGGATAAATTATGTCACAGTTTTTGAATCTGTGATAAATTTATTTGTAACAAAATTAAATATTGAAACAGGATAGTTATATCCCACCCCCTAAAGTTTTTAAAATTCGATCGACGCCTTTGAACAAATAAATAAGCAAAACGATCGTAATGATTAGGCACGATAAGAACATGAGCACTTTTAACCAAGGTCTGAAAAAGAATGTAAAAGAGAACAATCCTGGAAATATGCTCCCTAATTTATTAAATGCTGACATACTAACTGTCTGCTTATCAACAAAGTCCAGGGGTGTTTGAATGCTAACTTTACCGAAATGAAAGGGGGAACTCAATGAGTGACAATCAGAACAATCGTTTGCTCCCAAAGCTTGCGCCGCTGGTCTAACATTGTGACCAATCGCCCATGAATATGGCTTTGCTGCGTCATGTTTTACACTTGTTAAAATCCCTTCACTATTAAGTTGATAAATTTTTCCGCCGTTCACAAATAGCGGCGCCGCTTCAGTTGATTTTAAAGTAGCCAAAGTATCCAAAACATCTGTTAGCAAGTCAGTTGTAAGATTTGGCCATTTGCCGGAATTGACGAGTGCATAATTTGTGCTATCAGTTAAAGTGTCTGCCGCTATCAGTGACAAAATAATTTGTTGTACTTCTTTTGGGTGAAGCGGTTGTATGGAATCTTCCTCCATCGTCGCCCAGTACGATGGCCAAATTAAGTTGTGAGGTTCTATCTTACCGCTTTCCCCTTTTGCAAAAACAGGAGTCTCTATAAAAGGAAGCACTTCATCCGATTTCAAAATACCATGCACACCCAATCCATGTGCCATTGAAGTTTTTACCAGCTTGGTTTCTTTATTCGGGTATGGACCCGAATGACATGCTGTACAGGCTAACTTGTCAAAATGAACGACTGGTAAACCAATATGTTCCGGTTTTGGCGCACCAAATCTGCCATGACTAGGCTGGGAATTGGATTCATCTCCGAGATGACAACCTTTGCAGGTTGAAGATTCAACAATTTCTTTTCCCGCTAGATTTGATTCACCTTCATAGCCGCGAATCATGGAATGATCCAGACCATTACGATGACAATCAACGCAGCTTAAACCAGCAGCTATGTGCACATCCTCGTCAGTATGCCATTTTTCAGTAAAAGAAGTTTTTGATGAGTGGCAGAAGTAACATCTTTCATTGGGTATTTTACGACCGACATCCATAAATACTTTGCCCTGTGGATTAAACCTGCTTAAATCATAGCTGACAGAGGGAGGAATGGATCGGGCATCATCAGGCGCTACACCAAGATAAATATCATAATTGTCCGGCATGGATTTAGCTGATCCTCGAACAGTTGCAAAACCGCTGGTCGCGGCTGCTGCCCAGCGAAAATTTTGATTTCTCGTGTTCCTGGCAAATTCAGTTTGATCGTGCGAAGCTTCAGCATCGTGACAACTCAAACAATTAATTTCCAGTTTACCGGAAATCATCCAACGCATAAAAAGATCAGGAACATCAGTTGAATCATCTTCACCAATACTGCCGCCTGGCATCTGTCTTCCAAATTGCTGAACAAAATACCAGGGAGACAGACCAACTTGTTCAGGACTAAAAGTGCCTTCCCAATTACGATGGGAGAGAGGAAGCTGCGTGGCAGTCAGGTAATCTACCAGGATCCAGGGATGCCCCGGACGTCCTGAAATAACATCCGGATCGCTTGCATTAAAATGGAAACCCGATTGCACCATTTTATAATCATGGCATTTATCGCAACTCTCTTTTGTTGAGAACGGCATTATCGGTTGATCACCTGGTCTGATCAAAGAGCCTTCGGCATCGTAAATATCAATCACATGCACGGATGACGATCTGCTCCCATCAGCAATATCCCCAATTTTTTCTTCTTGTGCCAAAGATGGTTTTGTATAAAAACCACTCAATATTAGAATGAATATCAATATTCGAAAATATAGAAAATAATTTCTTTTCTTCATTCGTTAGTCTCTCTGCTCTGTCGTATTATCGTTAATTTATGTGTTTTTATAATATTTCACAACATTTGTTTCTCAATGGTTTGGCTATGCTTAGTACTGGATTTTATTGCACTTCACTTTCAGTTTAATACTAATTTTTTTACTCGCGTTACATTTCAATTCCCGTTGAAATCCACATTACCTATAGCTTTTGTTAGGATTTCGTACTTTTTCTCATTATGAATAAATATTTAAATCCCCTTAAATAGAAATTAAATTTTCTTGCTCGATAATGCCAAATACCAGTATTGGAAGTTTGATTATGTCTTGTTACAGAAACAATATCAACTGTTTCAAAATGTTTTGTAAGTCTATTATAAAGTAAAAAACCAGTTGGTGTAAATTTCTTTTTAATCCATTGATCTCCAATAAGCCAAGCAACAACTTTGCCTTTTTTCAGAATTCTTTTTATTTCAACGGCAACTTTTTCTAATTCATCAAAAAACTCATCTTTTTCACAAGATATTTTACCTATACAATTTTCATTATCAGAATATTTAATGTTGTCAGAATATGGTGAATCAATAAATACAAAGTCTGCAATATTTTCCTGTAGAGGTAGTTTTCGTGCATCTGCTTTTTTCACTTCATCCCTAACAATATTTAAATCAAAACATTTCACTTTCCTATTAAGTTCAGTTGCTACATCATAACTAGTTCCACTACCACACATCGGATCAACTACTAAATCATTTTCCTTTGTATATCGCTGCAATAAATTCCAGATTACAAAAGCGGGAGTTACTCCGTTGTATTTATTGTCACCGTAGGATTTGTTTCCGTAGTAAAATATTTAAGATTATCTTTCAACCACTGATAAAAATCTCTTTCACAACAATCTACGAATGTTGTAAATTCTTTTTCAGAGAATTTTCTTTCTTCATCTTTACATTCTTCTTTATAGAATGTTCGCATTTCTTTTAAGGAAATAATTGTTTGATTTGCTTTCATTTTTTAAATTTATTTTGATTGTGATATTCTAAAAAAGATTTTTCGGGCATAAAACGGTTGGGTAAAGTGATTTTTTGATTTTCATAACACAAAAAACAATCCTCTACTGATTTGTAATCTAAATACTTTTTTATCCGTTGTGAAATTTTTATGGTAAAATCTGGTGTTACTGTAATAAAACCATTATCAAATGCACTATGATGCAATACATTTAAGCATAATCCATTATGCGGATTTAAACGATTAGTAGCATCATTAGCCCAAGGTTTTATGTGACTTGCATTTAGCATTTCTGTAAAAGGCAAACCAGTAATACAACATTTATTTTGATAAGAAGTTAAAACAACACTTCTAAAAAAGTTTTGATTAACTCTAGATTTCACAATACTTTCACGATCTTTGCCTTTCGGAAATTCAGTAATTTTTTTAAGTTTATTTTCAAAATCAATAATTTTATTTTCACTTTCGTAAGCTGATTTTTCCCAATCATTGTTAAAAAATGTCCAAATGCTTTTATCCTCTTGTTCAATACCTTCTAATACATTTACTGATGCGTCTAATTTTGAAAAATTTTTAAATCGTTTTGCAACTTCTTTTGGCGTTTTATCTAATAAATTTGCAAATTCAATAATGTTGGTATTCTTTGAATTTATTTCTTCAATGGGTATTTTGCAATAAAGATTATATGCTGATATTAATTCTTCCCTTGACCAACTATTTGAGGTTTCAGTAAGTAGAGAAACAGCGTTCTCAATGTCTTTTGAATTTTCAATTACAAAACTTATTTGAAATTCTTTACCAAAGCCACCTGAAGTTTCGTGTCTTGTTAAAAATTTTATTTTTCCATTGTATTTTTTTTTATGTAATCAGCATTTCCAAAGCACCATATAGAAACTTTTGGATTTCGTTTCGCTAATAAAATGTAAGCAAATCTTTTCCCACCTTTTTGGTAAAAACCACACCATTTATCAGTTTCAGCAACAGATAAACCTACAATATTTTTTTTAAGTTGCTCTGCTAATAGATAAAAAAGTTGTTTTGATGTATCTCGCATATTTTTTAATTCAATCCCCATCTTTCATTTGCCTTTACAAACTGCCCCGTGTCGTTGTCCCTTGTTGAAGGTAACATTTTAGATGGAATTTCTCTATGAATAATCTTATGAGTTTTAAATCCGATATTCTCAAATTGTTCTTTGAAAACTTCCGCATTCAATATTTCCACACCTTTTAATTTTGTGTTGCCAATAACGATAGCAGCTTTACCCCCAACTTTCAAAACCCTTTTCATCTCAATAAAACTTTCCAACATGTCCGCAAAATAATTTTCAACTTCTATTGATTTCTTGTTATCACCAAAATGAAAAGCAATATTTTCAGCAGTCTTACTTAGAACATTTATCTTTTCTCGTTCACGTGAAAAACTTCCAATAAATTTTTTTCTAAAATTGGATAATTCATTTAAATAACCAAACCATAATGACGATAGCTGATGTAAATCTGCGTATTCATATGAAGTAACATAAGGGGGACTGGTTACAATTAATGTTGCTTTGCTATCTTCACAAGGTAAATTTCTTGCATCATTATTTTTTATTATTCGATAGTTTGAAATATTATTTTTAATATTTTCATTTAAAATATGATCAAAATCCCTGAATTTTTTTATCATTCTTCTTGCTTGCCACTCAAACTTATACAGTGGATCAATTTCTTTTTTATTAAAATCTCTTGTTGGTTTAACGCTTTTTTGCAACCAAATTGAACAGGATTTTAATATTTGAGCAAAAGTTATAAGAAAATATTCTCTTACATCTATGTTATTTATTTTAAGTATTGAGTGTAATATTATTATTAGTTTGTCTCTAATATGAGGTTTAAACCAATAATCAACTCGTCCATTTAATATAATACGTTTTTTTGCATTTTCTAATTCCGTTGTAATATTTCCATTTAGTTTATGTTGTAACTTGAAAATTAAATTTGAAAATTCATTTAATAACAAATCATATTTAATTGGTGTTGTCTTAACCTTTGATAATAATACTGCAATTTCGTTTATGTCAGTTCCGATTCCAATTCTGTGATTTACAATTGATTCAACGATCGTAGTTCCGCTTCCCATAAATGGGTCAATTATTATATCATTATTATCAGAATATTCTTTAATGATTCTTGATGATAATTGCGGAATAAATTTAGCGGGATAAGTATAATATCCATGTGTAATATATGAAGTATCTTTTATTGTTTTATCAGAAAACGACCAATCGTATTCAATCGGAATTTCAGCTAATTTGTTTTCTTTTGTTTCTCTCATTATTCTACCTATTGTGTTTTGCAAAACTAATCTATTTTTTTATTTCTGCATAATTTTTTAGTTTGTTTGCATGAAGCTTAGCGGTTTATATTCCTATTGTTGTATAAAAACCGCTAAATTCGCTGGATAAACACCATTGTTTATATTTTATTTATCTTCTTCACTTAATTATTTCATTCTCTCATACACATAACGGTTACATAAATATTCAATTAAAATAGATTAGAAATTTAAACCATTGTACAATTTTTGAAGAAGTGGCGGCAGCAGTTGCAGCAGTATGATAACAATATAATGACTGCCACTGCCGCTAATACTACTTACACCTTACCAGGCTTGGTCACACAAAAAACTCATTCTTATCAAAATTCAACTTCCGTCCCGATGCTACAGCCTCATTTACTTTTAAAACTGTTACGGCTGTCTCGTACCCCACTTCGGCGGAACAGTTGAGCTCTTCTTTTCCACGAATAGCATTGAAAAAATTTTTTAAATGCGGTTGATGGTACGGATCATTAAAAATCACCGGTAAACCATGTTTTGGCGGCGCAATCGTTTCACGTACATCTAAAACAACACCTGGCTGCGATGCTGGTTTATCTTCTTCAGGGGCTGTCAAATATCCCAGATCAACCCATTTCTGCCAGTCGGGCGCTGATGGTTCGCGATATACGCCACCACGAGCCGCAGATTCTGAAATATTCAAAGTCCCATGATCACCCATGAAATTTTCAAAATATCCCTGGCTGCTATTAGTGGTAATTGTTTGGTAAAATACACGGACGATACCTTGAGTGGTTTCATATTCAAATAATGTTAATACAGTATCATACCATTGATGGGTCTTCTTTTCGTAATAATCAGTGCCACCGCTTGCCATCACAGATTTTGGCTGTGCTTCCAGGAACCAGTTAAAAATATCAATCTGGTGCGATCCCAGGTCAACTATGGCGCCACCGCCTTTTCCTTTGTACCAACGCCAGTTTCGGAATTGGTGCATGGAGTCAAAACCGTATTTTCTCAATGCAGATGGCGAAATCGCATATTTTTTGGGCCAACCTAAATCAGGTTGAACAGCCCGGTTCCATTGACCGTTGATGGTTGTGATTCTTCCAAGAAGCTTTGCCTCTTTTATGAGTTTTTCGTAACAATGAATATACCTGGGATTGCTTCGGCGCTGGTGACCAATTTGCAATAATTTGCCTGATTTTTTCGCTGCTTCAACCATCATGCGGGCATTTGCCAAAGTATTGGACATTTCCTTTTCACAGTAAACATTTAGTCCGGCTTCTAAACAGGCAATTGTGTGCGGTGCATGCCAGAAATCGGGAGTCGCAATGATAACGCCATCCAGGTCTTTTTCATTGGCTAACATTTCCCGGTAATCAACATATCGATTCACCGGATGTCCATATTTTTTTAACAGACGCCCAGCTCGTTTTTGATTATAATCAGTCCAAATATCACATACCGCTCTAAAACGAATACCAGGTAGTTTTAACATTGCATTAAGCAAAACTTGTCCCTGGGCGCCAGTTCCTAAAAGGGCAATATTTAAATCATTTGAGCTGCCAACTTTTGTTTGCGACCTGATGATATTTGGCATCATCAAAGTTGCACCGGCAGCAGCGCTGACTTTTATGAAATTCCGTCTGTTTAAATAATGGTTGGTTTTTTGATCACTCATTTTATTGTTTTTCTCCATGGAAATGGTTATAGCTTCTTTTTATGAGAACTCATTAACTCTCTCATGTGGCGAGTCAGTAAGTCGTAAACTTAAAATGCTGATACATTAAATTTCTCCTAGAAGTTTTGAAAATCCTTTTGGTTTGTTACTTACCTTCCTGCTAGCCACTTCTTAAATGATCGTTGGTTTTCACCTGAAGTTTTGCCAAACAGTAAATTATCAATACTAATATCTTCATCGATATCTTCCCAATGTATTCCCTCGCCGTCTCCAATTAATCGCCAGTTATTTCTTTCTTTAGCGCTGGCGTGTGTAAGTCTTGGAAACCATACAATCGGAGCGGAAACCGATCGTCCATCATCAAGATCAACAGTTAAGGTATCTTCATTAATAACAATATGCTTTGCCCTGGCTGTTTTATGTTCAATCGTTAAAGTACTCATCCCAACTCCTTATTAGCTTTTCTTGATTTTTTATACACAGCTTATAAATTTGATTGATCTCATGTCTGGTAAATCCACCGCTTTTATGCAATCTAACTGGATCTATCCAAAATTTCGCTATATTGTTCTCTCGTTCAATATGAACGTGAGGTGGTTCATCTTTATCACCAGCATAAAAGAAAAATCTGTAAGGTCCCGGAATATTTTTAATAGTTGGCAAATTGATTTCTTAAAAGTTATAAGAATTATCATAAATTAAAAAATAAAATTCAAATTAGCAGCAAATTTTACAGTATGACAAAATGTAATATGAAAATAATCTCTACAACTTCTTTATCTTCAAATTACGAAACCACAATGGATTCCCATGATCCTGAAATCCGATATGACCTTCTCTTACCATATCTTTGTAGGCAAATTTGAATTTGTTTTTTGTGCCGTCCGGATTTTTGTGCGCTTCAGTCCATAAATCCAGATCCATGTTTATGATTTGTTCACCATTCAACACTACATATATCATGTTTTCTTTACATGTAATTGTGTAGTGATTCCACAAGCCGGCTTTTTTAGCCACATTTTTGCTGGGCGCTAAACAATCATAAATTGCGCCGCACATTCCGTATTTGGCGCCGTCAGTGGTTTCGTGAATTTGTACTTCAATTCCTGTGTGCGTAACATTTGAGAGGTCACTTGTGCGGAAAAATACACCACTGTTCGCGCCCTCTGAAACCATATATTCCAAATCGAGAATAAAATCACCGTATCGTTCGTTCGTCCAGATGTAGCCGCCGCCATGCCAGGTGAGAATATCGTTTTCCATAGTCCATGAACCTGGCTTTAATTTGCAGTTTGATAAATCATCAGCGATAAGATTCTCCCAACCTGATGGATTTAATTTACTACCAACCTTGTTGAAAAAAGCAACACACCCTTTGATTTCCGGCAACGAATTTAACCAGTTGTGTTCATATTCAATGGAAAATACGCCCTGGAAATTTTGCCGATGTAATTCGTTGAGAATCGCTTCCATGTTTGCTTTTCCAGTACCCCAGATCACGTCATGCGCTTTGCGTACTCCGAACTCATTCAAATCTTTCAGATGCAAACTAATGAGCCTGCCTTCCAACATTTTAAGTGCCTCCACTGGATTCACTCCTGAACGCATCCAATGACCAGTGTCACCACAAGAACCAATCAACTTGCTTCTCCCTTCACATACTTTTAGAACTGTTTCAGGGTTCCAATAGTGGGAAGGTTTGGGATGGTTGTGAATGGCAACTTTTACCTGGTATTCTTCACAGAGTTTTTCAATGAGATCAAATGCATCTTCCGGTGGTTCTGAAACGATTGTCTCAATACCCATGTCTTTAGCAAAATCAAAAACCTTCCGGCATTCAGCCTCATCATTGGGTAAACCAACAACGCCATAATTAACCAATGTGATACCTGCTTCTTTTAATCTTTGTTTTGCTTCTTCCCTTAATTCAGCTGACATAGAATGATTGAATCTTTCGTCAGGTTTTTCAGGGCTGAACCTTTGACCCGGGTATGCTTCAATCCAATCGAGACCCAATGAATCTATTTTATCAATAGCTTCAAAAAATGTGAAACGGTTAAATGTATAAGCTTGCGACCCTAAATGCCACCCATCGTAAGCATCTGTTGCAGGATGGAAAGTTGTTGGTAAATTTTCTTTTTTAGCGTAAGATTGTGTACAAGAATTGACAATGAAAAATCCAGCTATTAAGATGGTAAGAAGACTTACAATAATAAAATATTTTTTAAAGTTTTTCATGTTTATTCTTTCCTTTTTGATTTTGTGGTTATTTTTTTTAATGAACACAATAAGAAAGGGCAAAACTATTTTTATAAATTATCAATTATGTACTGCCTAAATACTAGCAAAATTAGTCACAAAAATTAAACGTTAACATTTGATCTTTTTTTTGGGGGGGTGAATAGTTTTGCCCTAAATAGTTTTGTCTTTTTGTTTAAATCATAATGGTTACCTTTTGTATTAACAGTAACAAATTAGAAAAGAAATTCCCAATTGTTATTTATTTATAATTCCCAACCTTTTCGGTAATCAAAATGAAGAAGATCGTTTGCCTCCGGCAAGTTTGTGATCTTCATTTTTTTAGCATCCCATTCCAGAATCATATTTTTCTCCTGCATTAAGGTTGCAACATTTCCGAGCAGCATCATTTCAGTAAGCGCCCCGGCATAACTGAAATCAGTTGATGATTTCTTTCCGGCTTTACAGGCTTCAATCCATTCTTCATGAATACCAGGTGAACGGGGAATGGTTTTTTCAGGTCGTTTATATTTTTTCATTTCAGTTTCAGGAATTATTCGCGGGCTCTTTCCATAAGTGTTATGCATTAGCGTACCTTTGCTTCCGATGTAGAGCACACCGCCGCCTCCGTCACCAAGTCTTCTTTTTTGCTCAATGATTTCAGGTCGCGGAGCTGTTAAACCGCCATCATACCAGGTTAATTTTACAGGTGGCATATTTCCCCTTGCCGGAAAGGTGTAATGAACCATAGATGCGACCGGATAAGAATCTTTTGTAAAATCAGATGAACTTGATTGAATAGTTTTAGGAGCGCCCAGGTTTAATGCCCAATAGGGATGATCCAGTATATGTGCGCCCATGTCGCCAACTGCGCCCGTTCCGAAATCAATCCAACCACGCCAGGCAAATGGAACATAAGCCGGGTGATAAGGACGCCATGGCGCTGGTCCCAACCACAGATCCCAGTCCAGAGATGGCGGTACTGATGGAATTTCTTTTGGCGCTTCAATTCCTTGCGGCCAAATTGGACGATTTGTCCAGACATGAACTTCGTGAACATCGCCAATTGCTCCGTCTGCAATCCATTCGTTAATCAAACGAGCTTCTTCACTGGCATGTCCCTGGTTACCCATTTGAGTGGTAACATTCATCTCTTTGGCTGTCTTTGCCAGCATTCTTGCTTCATGAACGGTATGCGTTAATGGTTTTTGGCAGAAAACATGTTTGCCCATTTTCATCGCCATCATGGCAACAACGGCGTGAGTGTGGTCAGGAGTGCTAATAGTTACTGCATCAATGGATTCCTCTTTCTCCAACATTTTCCTGAAATCACGATACTTGGGCGCTTTCTCATACATTTGTAGTAATTGGGGACGATCTTTTGCATTCTTTTTCGCATGTCTTTCAAATTTTGCCATCTGTGTATCATCAACATCGCATAAGGCAACAATGTTTTCGGAACTAATACTGGTCGTGTCTGATCTTCCTTTTCCACCTACGCCAACACAAGCAATGTTAAGTTTATCGCTCGGTGGAATATATCCAGGCCCGCCTATTACATGACGAGGAACAATCATAAATGCAGCCGCTGAAGTTGTTGCAGCACCGAGAAAACTCCGTCGGGTCATTTTACTTTCGGATGATGGTTGATTTTTCTTCACATTTTTCATTTTTTCGTCCTTATATTTTGAATTTTTTGGTTTTAAAATTGATCTATAAGATAGTAAATTCCTAAAAAATATGCAATAGTGAAAATTATTTTTTACATTTTTATACATACCATGTTGAATGCGAGGCAATTCTTTTTAATCAAAATAAAATGTTAATTTATGATACGGTTTAATACAAAAGAAGATCAAGGTCGAGATCGAGATCAAGAAAATGCAATCTTGAATTTTTTCTTGATCTTGACCTTGATCTCGACCTGTTATTCAAATTTTACTATCGTATTCAATGTCGAGAATATTCTATCCACATTCAATTATTGGCAGCGGATTACTTTTCAATCTCTTTTAAAAAACGCCTAGCATCAGTACTAACTTCGCTATTTTTAGAATCAACAACTTTCAACAAAACTGCCTTAGTTTCTTGTGGAAAATTTCCGCGTGTGTGTCGAGCAATTCTAACGACAGCAACTTCGGCTTCATTCTTTAGTTCAGTGTCAGTTAAAAAATTGGCAACACTATTCAGTGCATTTACTGTCCTGATGTTTGAAATTCCTGATAAAACCATTCTTTTCTCACCAGCATTCTGTGCCAGTTTCATTGCTGTTTTATATAATTGAATAGTCTCATCGTTTGTGCGTTCACTTGGCAAGCCTAATAGGCGAATGTGTCCGCGTAATGCCAATACCTGGTGAACTTCATTTTTTGATGACTTGGCAACTACCAGTAGGTCTTCCAATGGTTCTGGAGTTGGCCAATCTGATAACGCCTGAATGCTCGCTTTTTGAATATCCTCATTTTTGTCTTTTAATGCTTTCTGTAAAACCGGTAATCCATTACTGTCACCAATATTTCCAAGTACACGAAGCAGGGAACTGCGGTTTTCAACATTTTTAACAGATGGTAATTTTTTCAAAACAACTGCCGCCTGTTCATCCTGCTTTTCAATTTTATGCGCCACAGCCACGATAGTTTTCTCGGCTCTTCTGCGCTCCACATTGGTTTGAACATTCAGCAAAAGATCGACTAAATTATCCAAATCTTTTGGTGTCCCGACTAGTTCCAGCGATTTAATGGATTCAAGTCTGACTTTTCGATTTTCACTGACTGCTGTTTTGAGTAAAACATCAACAGCGCTGCTAATATTTCGTGAACCAACACTTTGAATGAGTTCAACTTGAATTTCAGGTTCAGCATCAGCTATTTTCGCTACGATAGTTTCATCAACTTTTGTTCCGCTCAAAAGCGCTAATGTTTCCCGGGCAGTTTCTTTTTTTGTAAGATCACTTTTGGCTGCCATTTTTGTTAACAAATCGATATCAGCTTCGCTGCCTAATCTTGCCAGGGCTTTTGTGGCAGCAATGCGGACTTCATTGTTTTCATTTTTAGTTGCTTTGACAACATCATCGTGAACTGAATTATCACCACGATCTGCCAGCGCAGCCAATAATTGTATTTTATTGGTCACAGAGAGATTCGCTAATTCAGCAGCAATTTTGTCTGCTTTTTGAGATGAGGGTAATTCACGGACCATACCAATGGCAGTGGTTTTAATCTTTTCGTTTTCAGTTTTTAGAATTTTAACAATGATATCGCCGCCTTTATCTCCCGAAGCTATTATCAAACCTCTCAATGCTGCTGAGCGAATGGGCATTGAATATCCCTGGGCAAATAATTGCCTATAAATTTCTAAAGCTTTTGCCTGATTTTCATTTGCGTTGAACAAATCGGCGCACATTAGATAAGAATCCAATACGATTGATTTTACTGAACCTTTTGTTTTATCTTTGGCTTCGGCTAATGTTTCACTGGCTTTGGCATTTGCAATTTTACCAAGGGCTGCAGCAGCCGCTGTCGCAATGGTTACATTGGAATCGTACACTAATTTGCCGAAGGCTTTAACAGAACGTTCATCTTTTCGTTGCCCTAATGTGTTGATGATACCAACTTTCATATTTTTTTTTGATTTCGATAAAGCTTTGCGTAACGCTTTATCTACTCTATTTCCGGCAATTCTTTCCAAAGCATAACGTGCAATATCTGAAGTTTCCTTTTTTAAGAGCATTGGTGCCAGTGTTGGAACAGCTTCTTCGGTGCCAATAATACTCAATTGTTTACAGATAAATTGTTTCCCTGAAAAAGTAGCATCTGTTTTAAGAAAAGCCAGCATACCTTTTTCAATCAATTTTTTATCTTCCCGAAAATCAATGGAAGAACGGACAAGATCAGCTAGCGCTGTTAAAGGTTCGCGGCTTTGTCCAAATTCATAAGTTTGGATTTGTCCCAATAATTCATCTGTTTTGGCTTTGACATCGGCTGTTGCGTTTTGAGAAAAAATCAAAATAACAGAAAAAGTTAGGAAAATAATCAATCCGAAAACTAAAGTTTTTTTTTGATGATTCATATTGTCACTCCTTGTTTGTAAGTAAAATGTTTTTGGAGTGCATCGCCTTTACAGGGTGTCCAAGAACTTGATTTTTCATTTAAATTTTATGGGCTAAAGCCCATGCTTCTAGTGGTTGTAAAATCCCCCATCCTAAAGGATGGGGTTAGTCAGCTGATATTATTGTAGTTAGTAGCCTTGACTATCCCCACCCTTCAGGGTGGGGACTAAACAACTCACAACTTTCTGGGGCTTTAGCCCCAAAAGTTAAGCTGTAACCAAGTTCATGGGCAGCCTGTTTATGCGATGCGCAATCCATAAAGGGATTGCACTCCGAATTTAAAAATTTTATAAATGCCACGGATATCTCATCGGTCTGGCAAGCATCTGATTCGTCTCAAAATCATTTGTGATCTCTTCGTTCACCGGATCCCATCCCAATTTTCTTCCCATTAACATTCCAATGTTGATAAGGTGACAGATGGTTGCTGTTCGATGCCCTATTTCTGCCGTAGCAAAAGGCTGCTTTCGGGATTTGACCGCATCTATAAAATTTTGCTGATGCGATGGGCTGCGTCCCATACGAATTTCACCAGGAGCTATTTTCTCACGTAACAATGATTCGGGATAAGCTTCCAACCTGCCGCCATGAATATGGATGAAAATCCATCCATCAGTACCAATAATTTTTAATCCTCGTTCACCCTCACTGCCGCCTAAAATTTTTACACCATTCGAATATGTCAGTTCAAATTTATATTCATAAAAAGCATTAAATAGTTCATTCTCCAACTGATTGCCTTCAGCATAAATCTCAACCGGTCCTGAATCATCCATATTGTTTATGAATTGAGCTAGGTCAATGATGTGTGCGCCGCGGTCTGTCATTTCGCCACCACCGTATTGTAAAATAAAACGCCACCAGAAATGACATCGTTGTTTTGTATATGGTTCCTCTGGAGTGGGTCCAAGCCACATATCATAATTAAAACCATCCGGCACTGGCATTTTTGGCTTTGGTGTTTTGTCATTAATTAAATACAGGTGGTGAGGATCTGAATTGGGCATATTAACATGAATTTCTTTTATTTCACCAATGCGACCATTACGCACCAACTCACAGGCAAAACGCACACTATCATTAGAACGCTCATGGCTGCCTGTTTGTAATATTTGATGGTAGCGTTTTACGGCATCGCATACTGCGCGTCCTTCTTCGATTGTATTGGTGAGTGGTTTTTCACAGTAGATATCCTTGCCAGCTTTTGCTGCTGCAATTGAAATTAGTCCATGCCAGTGGTCTGGCGTACAAACCGTAACAGCATCAATATTTTCCCGATCTAAAAGCCCGCGAAAATCTTCATGGGTTGTAAAACCTTTGTACTTGCTGGTTCCCATCTGTTCAGCATAAAAATTTTCCAAAATATTTACAGCCGGTTCAAGTCCTGCTGTTGAATCATTATGATAATTACTGGAGCCTTTATCCACATCGCACAGGGCAACAACCTGTACACCTTTCAGATTAAGAAAAGTCCTCATATTATGAGTACCCTGTCCGCCTAAACCAATACAGCCCATAACGATTCTATCGCTTGGTGGCACATAATTGTTCCTGCCAATAGCAGATGCTGGAATTAAATACGGAAAACTTAAAGCACCAAGTGCTGCTTTGGCAGATTTTTTTATAAATTGTCGTCTTTGCATATTTTTACCTCAATTTCTAAAATAACATTTGATGTCAATATTGTGCGACTAATCGTTCAAAACAAAAAATAATGTGAATAGAGTTCTGCAAAATTAGTAATTGTGCTACATTTTCATGGTTCGACTCCGCTCACCATGAAGTCCTTCGGACTTTAATTATCAATCACTTAAGCTAATATTCATCCTGAACGGAGTCGAAGGATGAATTAGATTTTATTTAATGTTGCAGAAGTCTAATAATGTGAATAAAATGGAGCATTGGATTGCCGGATTGTTAGAATACAAACTTCAATGATCCATTGCTCCATCACTCCTATTCATGTGAAAATTATTCCTTAATCAACAAGCGAATATTTTTATCCCACGAAAATTTTAAAAATTTATGTGTGCCACGGACTCCGCATAACTTTCCCCAACATTTCAGAAGCAGTTGTATCTCCAATTATTTCTTCAGTTTCCGGATTAAAATGAATCCTTCTGCCCAGCTGCATGGCAATCTGTCCCAGGTGTCCGGGGCTTGCTGAACGATGGGCAGTTTCACATGGCGTTAAAGTTTCATATCGACTTTTTACGCAATCCAAAAAATCTCGGTAGTGTCCGGGTGAACGAAACAGGTGTATCTCATTTGGACCAAAAGTTTCATCGAGTAATTTTTTAGGGTAAGCATCAATCCCACCGCGATTCACCCAAACCCAGCCATCGCTGCCAATCCACTTTGTGCCCCCTCTATTATCGCAAATATCAGCATAACCACCAGCCAAAATCATGGTCAATCCATTTGCATACTTTGCTTTGAGTCGATACCTTGTGGCTGTATTCCAGAGACCGTCACTGGGATATGTGCCATATCCTTCAATATAAATTGGACCTGTACGATCCAAATCCAAACCCCAGTGGGCAATATCTCCATGATGCCCTATCCAGTCCATCAATTGACCGCCACCATGATTCAAAACCCAACGCCAATTTTTGTGTACTCGGGCTACAGCATATGGTTCATAAGGAGCAGGTCCCAGCCAAAAATCGTAATCAAGTTCTTTTGGCGGTTTTTGAATTGTTTCTTGCCCTTTAGTGCCTGCAAAATCAGCATGTCCGGCTGGTAATCCAACTTCAACAGTATGAACTTTACCGATTCGTCCGTTTCTGACCAATTCACAGGCAAAACGAAAATTTGAAACTGATCGTTGCCAGCTTCCTGTTTGCCATATGCGGTTGTAACGTTTGACCGCATCACATATAGCGCGGCCTTCTTTCAAAGTATGGGATAGAGGCTTTTCGCTGTAAATATCTTTCCCCGCTTTTGCAGCCGCTATCGCCGGAACCGAGTGCCAGTGGTCAGGTGTACCTATTGAAATAGCATCAATATCATCCCTTTCAAGCAGTTCACGAAAATCATGGTAGGTCAGGCAATCTTTATTCTCATATTTCGCATTGACTATATTTTTCGCTCTCTTAAGATGTACTTTATCTAAATCACACACAGCAACAACCCGGGCATCCGCTTCCCTTAAGAAACCTTCCAAATTTGAGGTACCCATCCATCCAACGCCGATACAGCCGATGGTGATTTTATCACTCGGCAGAATTGCTCCCGGTTTCCCTAGAACTGACGATGGAACAATATACGGAAAGCTAAATGCGCCGATTGCTGTTCCTGCAGCTCGTTTTATAAATTGTCGCCGATTAATGGTTGATTTTTGAGACATAAAAATTCTCCTTTACAGATTCAATGGTATTATAACCGCCATTCATGGCGGAGAGCCTTTTGATACACCCTCATTTCATAGTTAGGGACGTGAAATAAATAAATTGGATATGTAGCAATAGTTAAGTTATTAAAAATCAATCAAATTATTTTACCGATTGTCCAAGTTAATTATTTCTCTGTCCTTAATCAATCAAACCTTCTAATCTTGGTTCCAATCTTTCATCAGTATTTACAATTTGGTGCCAATAAACTGGTCGACCTTCATAAGCTGCTGTTCGTCCCATAATGGTTATTTTATTACTTTGAACACTGGGTGTAACAGTGGAGTTATCATATTTGCCTTCAATAATATTTTTATAAAATGCAGCAATATTGTTGTTTGCGCCTTGTTTATAAATGTCATTCGTTTTTCCGCCTCGGTAAAAGTTTTCGCCGCGGATAATTACTTGTCCGCCATATTTGGTTTCGAGCACACCTTTTGATCCGAACATTCGATTTCGTATTCCATCAGGTACAGAGCCATGCCCTTCAAATTGTCTTGAACTGAATGTAATTCCAACATTATTCCTATATTGAAAAGTGAGTGCAAAATGATCCCAGCAATTGCCCTGGTCAGGTCTGACTTTATGTCCGCCAGTGCCAACAGCAAATAACGGTGGTTCATTCATGATCCAGTTCATCACGTCGATGGTGTGAATATTTTGCTCGGTGATAATGTCACCCGAAAGCGCACGATCCAATCCCCAGGCACGTAACCTGTTTTCAGGATTGTTGGGATCAGCTTTCAAAATATCATAAACTCTTTTCCAGGGACTACCGGCATGGTAGCTTGATTCACCAAACGCAAAATCACCAATATCACCATTGTGGACACGATTTATTGCCTCAATGAAGTATTCGTTCGCTCGCGTTTGAAAATCCACTAATAAACAAAGTTTTTTTTCTGTCGCCTTTTTACCGCTTTCAGAAACGGAATTGCAGCCGGGAATGTCCACTGCAATTGGTTTTGCCAGATAAACATGACTTCCGGCATCAATAGCAGCAGCAGCTTGTTCGGGATGGAAATAGGGAGGGCTTTCAATGGCAACAGCAGCAACTTTGCTGTCCAGTAATTGTTTATAACAAGATAAACCTGTGAATCGTCTGTCGGATGGAATATTAAATCTATCACCGAATGCATTCACCCTGTCTTCAAAATAATCAGCAGCAGCAATAATTTCATAACCGCCGTAATTTTGAAACAGATTTGTTATCCATGTACCACGACCTCCGCAGCCTATTAATCCCAATTTTATTTTGGAATTTGCCTGGCTGCTCTGGATAAGATTAGGATTTATGATCGTGAATGATAACGCAGCAGTTCCGCTGGTTGCCATAAATTGTCGACGACTTAAATGCCGATTTTTTGTTAAAGACTCATTTTTATTTTGTTCTTTCTTCATGTGATGATTACTCTCTTTACATAAATTGGAGAAGTCAGAATTCAAAAGTTACTAGGATTGTGACTGTTCTGTTTGTTGTATAAATGTCATTCTGAACGTGTGGTGGAATTGGGGCAGATGGGAAGTGAAGAATCTCTTATAATAAAGGAAAATTGTTGAAAAACAGATGAGATTCTTCGGTCGCAAGCTCCCTCAGAATGACCTTTGTACCTATAATGAATAGTTACTATTTATTTTTCAAAAAAGCAAACAATTTATTATTCAGAGATCGGAACTCCGGCAGCCCACAAAATACCGCGTTTCATAATTTCCATTGCTTCGGGAACATCAAAATCTTTTGCAACATGTCCCAGTGATGAATAAAACACACGACCCTTTCCGTACATTTTTTTCCAGACTACAGGCATAACCGCGCCATTAATCCAATTAGCATGGTCAGCGTTAAAAGTCGTGGTCGCCAGTACTTCGTTAATGGGATCAACGTGCATATAATACTGCTCCGAGTGCATTTTAAAATCGGAAAGTCCTTTAGTTATCGGATCATCGTGATTTAAAATATTTACTTCATAATCAACAATTCCGCCGGGGTGAGCGACCCATTGACCACCGACCATAAATTGGTAATTTGTGTTCATGCAAAACGAATCTCCCAAACCGCCATGCCAGCCTGCAATATTAACTCCACTTTTTATTGCATTGAGCAGTCCTTTTTCTTGTTCCCCTGATATTTTTCCCATCGTAAAAACCTGAATGACTAAATCCAACGATAGCATATATTTTTTTTCTGTATAGACATTTAGAGTCGAATCAACTCTCACTTTAAATCCCTGCTCCTTCAACCAGGGTACAAAAATATCCCTGCATTGTTCTGGTTCGTGTCCTTTCCAACCGCCCCAAACGAAGAGCACTTTTTTTCCTTCACCGATTTTCTCTTCCTGGGCAAATGAGGAATTTGAAAGCGGTAAGAAAATAGACGCAGTAAAAATTATTGTCAAAGTAATAATGAATATTTTAAAATTTGGTTTCTGGTTCATGGTTCCTCCGAATTTCATTCAAAGTTATTAACCTTTTTATAAATGAGTTTCTTTGTTTTCTAATGGTGGTTCGATACCGAGATATTCTCGATATATTCTTTCTTTATATTTTAGCCCTACTTCATTTACAGCATTGATGAATGATTGATATGTTCCTGTGCCGCCGATTTTTCCCCAAAATTCATCACCAATCAGCACTACTTTATCTTTTTTCATATTAAACCATCTCGCTGGAAAACTCCAATTATAATCTTCCTTTTTGCCATAAGGATTGTAAGGTAAGGCATAAAATGCGTCATCTATTTTTTTGGGTTCCATGCAATATAGTTTTAATATTTTCTCTTTGCTCACTTTGGTTTGATCACTATTTGGCAGAGGCGCCTTAATTTCAAAGGCATAACTTTTTCCCTTTGTTTTATCTTCTGCATAAATATCGCATATTACAGTTACGGGAACATCATCTCCCTTACCTTTCAAAATATAAGATAATTCAGTGTCCCAATCTGGTTTAACTTTTCGTGTTTGATTTGCCTCTCTGTGTTCAAGTCTATTAAGAATTTCAGTGATTCGTCGAAGCCTGCCGGATTTGATTGTTCCATGTATTTTATAATCCAGAGTACCATAGCCGAGTCCCTCTGTAGCTGCAACCACTGCTAATTTTTCCCATGCTTTACCAAAAGGAGTAACAAATCTTCTCTCAAAATGAGATCCTTTAAAAATTTCACTTGGAACCAATGCAGCGTAAAGCGGCTTCTTCGCTTTAAAATCATCTTTTAAAAAAGGATCTTCATAAAGGACACGATTCATTATCTTATCCATCATTTCTGTTATTACTTCCTGAATTTTCTTTTTCATTGAATCCTGGGACATGATCAACTACCTTTTAAAAAAATTATCATTTTTTTCTCATATAAAAAATCGTTTCCTGGTAAGGATTATCTCCTTGTTGTGTCCTTTTAGTTACTGCTCTGTGAAACTCCTCAATAATTTTCATATTACTTTTTTCAGCGATGAGCGGATACAATTTAAATCTATCATTAGCTACGATAAATATTTTGGCATCATCTTTCAAATATTTATTGACATTTAAAAATACTTCTGATATTCCATTAACATAATTTTCTTGAGCTTTTCTTGATTTCCCGGATTTTTTTGCACCAATTTCTTTATCATCATTTCTGGTAATACCAAAAAGCTCGTAAGCATAAATATGCTGATCATGATAATCAATTTGTCCGACATAAGGGGGAGATGTAAAAATGCCATCAATCTTTTTGTTTTTAATCGGTGTTGACTTTAGCTCTTTCTCTACATTTAAAAAACGAGAATCTCCTTGAATAATTTTGATATATTTATCTGAACGTAATTCATCAAATCTCTCTAATCGTCGAACAGTGTCCATGCTATATTGATGTATCTTTTTGAGTAGCTCCTCGATTGGTTTGCAATACCTGTTATGTTTGCGACACCAATATTCTTTTCCAACTTCTATTGGTTTTTTAGGGGTTGCTAAATCATAATGTGGTACAAGTCTGCATGATCGTACGGCTCGGCTTAAAAGCACCATTAATAAATCCTGGTAGTCGAACTCTCTTATTAATTTTCGATAGTATAACATCTCGAATAAAGTTCTTTCAGCAAACCAGGATTTTAAATAATCGCTTTTAACCTCGGACATAAGAGACAGCTTTAATTTCTGCATCTTTTCTTCAGGAAATAGTATGAGTTGAGATTCTTCTTTGGAAATCAAGCGATTACTAAATTTAGTGAGTCTTTTTTCTGCTTCAAGAATTTCATGTTTGGCTTTTTCAAGGTCATATTTTTGAGTTTTAATTTTGGCGATTCTACAATTAAACTCTGAAATATCAATGCCAATTGTATGCATTCTTGATTCATTGCCCTGAATTAAAGTTGTTCCTGATCCCATAAAAGGATCTAAAATGATGTCATTTTTTTGAAAATGCTTTGCAAGAAACCACTCTACAAGTTGGGGAATAAATTTACCCAAATAGGGATGAAGCCGATGAACGTGTTTAGTACGCTCACGTTCCGCTAAATCATAAAATCCCAATTCACCGTTTAAATTTGAGTTGTGATGTTTTGCCACTTCTTTATTAATCAAATCCAGAAATGATTTGAGTTCGGAAAGAGAAATTCGTAATTCACCGTTTTTAGCTTTTCCTGTTAATTTCTGACCATTTGATTTATACCTGTTAATTCTATTGTAAGTAATATAATAGCGGATGTTTGCTTCTGTTTTTCCGACTATTTCAGCGGCTTGTTTTAAAGTTTTTAAATCTTCAGAAATCATATTTGATAGTATTAATGATTAAATTAAATATTTTTTTGTGACTTGTTATGCCCTTCGGGCAAAATAATTTTCGTGACAAACTTTTTGAATAATTCAGGATAATTACTAATTCAAATGAGTGTAGAATTTTTACAAATGCCACGGACTCCGCATCGACCTCGAAAGATAACGATCTGCTTCATTATCATTAATAAATTTTTCTTTCTGCGCATCCCAGTTTATTTTGCGTCCTAATTTCATAGAGATTGCCCCTAAATGTGCAACCATAATTGAGCGGTGTGCGACTTCTGCTGATGCAACTGTTTGCGTGCGTGTCCGAATGCAATCCAGCAAATTTTGGCGATGGTTGTCACTTTTGTAAAGATGAATCTCGTGCGGTTTGATTATAGTTGATAATAGCGATTTAGGAGATGTTTCGATTCCACCGCGATTAACATGAATCCATCCTTCAGAGCCCTCAAAAAGAACACCCTGTTTGTTTTGATGGTTGTCCGCTACAATCATGGTGAAGCCTTCTTTGTATTTACACTCAAATCGATAAGCTTCGGGAGTATCAAAAAGACCATCTTCTGCTTTTGGGTACAATCCTTCGCCTTCAATTTCCACCGGAGCAGAAAGTTCGGTATTCATCCCCCATTGTGCAATGTCGATATGGTGACCTGCCCAATCCGTTAATTGACCGCCGGAATAATCCAGAATCCAGCGAAAATTCCAATGACATCGGGTAGGAGTGTAAGGAACTTTGGGAGCCGGACCTAACCACATGTCATAATCAAATCCTTCAGGAACTGGAGCCGGTTGCGTGCTTCCTTGACGAATACTATTCCCATGAGGCAAGCCAACTTTCACAAGTTTTACCTCGCCGATATAACCATTTCTCACCAGTTCGCAAGCAAATCGAAAATGGCGGTCGGAACGCTGCTGACTACCGGTTTGCCAGACAATGTTGTATTTTTTAACAGCATCAACAATGGCTCGTCCTTCAGAAATTGTATAAGCCAGCGGTTTCTCTGCATAAATGTCGTATCCTTTTCTCGCTGCTGCAACTGCGGCTAAAGCATGCCAGTGATCTGGCAGGGCAATGCAAATGGCATCAATATCCTTTCGAGAGAGAAGCTCACGGAAATCATTATAAGCAGCACAATCCTGGTTTTCATTTTTTCCGTTAACCATATCACGAGCGCGATTACGATGATTCCTGTCCACATCGCAGACAGCAATAACATGGGCATCCTTTTTCTCTAAAAAACCACGTAAGTTGCCTGTGCCCATTCCGCCGACACCAATGAAGCCCATAGTAATTTTTTCGCTGGGGGGGATCGCTCCGGCTTTGCCTAAAACAGATGATGGAATCACATAAGGAAAAGCAACGGCTGCTGCGGTAGATTGGGTAATTCGTTTGATGAAGTTTCGACGGTTAATTTTGTTTTTTTGAGACATTAGATTATATCCTCTTTTATTTTATCTTTATTTCCAAAGCTACGTTAGCCACAATGCCATCCAGAGGTGCATAGATGGGTCTGAAACTCGGATTGGAATACGGTTTGTTTACTACCTGTTCATACTTTGTCTGCCTTACATCAAATATATTTTCAACATTTCCAATAATGGAAAAGTTTTTGAATAGTTTCTGAACCATAAAACCAATCGTCCAATAATCAACGGATTGTGTCATATCGCTTAAATATTGTTTGCCTGTATAAAATGCTTCTAATCCTGTTCTCCAGCTTACTTCATCTTCATAACTTAATGTCATGTTTAATTTATGTTTTGGAGTCAATTCCAAATAGGGATTTGTTTTATCATAATTTTTCTGAACATCAGTATAGGTATAATCAACAAATAACACCAACTCATCCAATGCCACTTTAATATTTGTATCAAATCCTTTGGTTTCCAAAGATAAATTTGCATTTTCATACATTAGAATACCCTTTGCCAATGAATCAGATTGGGGAATAAGCGCATGGTTGATCTTTGTATAAAAAAATGCCTGGTTTAACGAAAACATAAATTCATTCATAAAAAATTTATAACTTAAATCCAGATTCAACCCTTGCGAAGTTTCAGATTTCATATTCGATGAAATAGGGTTGACATTTTTAAATGCTCTTGCTTCAGCATCACTCGTAAATGTAGTCGGCAGTTTATAACCCGGACTATATCCCACTCTGGAAGAAAGCCTATCAGAAAATTTATACAAAACAGAAAAACGCGGCAGAAAGAATGTGCCATATTTATTATTAAAATCAAGACGTGTGCCTGTTTGTAATATAAATTTTTGAGTTATATTCCAATCATCTTGTGCAAAAATGCCCGGTGTATAATAGTCATAATCCAGTGGTTGTGCTGCTTTTGAAATGTTTTTATTTTCATCGAAAGCATCGGAAATAAAATTTAAACCGAGAACGGTATTATGTTTTTTTGTTTTCATCAGGTAGGATAATTCCGAATAGCTCGAAAATTGTTCACCGCTAAAATTGGTATTGGTAACCGAAATATCGCGTTGAAAATTATTGATACTATTTTTGAATGTCAAAACATTACCATTGTTAAATCTCTTTTCAAATTTCAATTGAGTCGTAAGCCTGTTTGATTTACTGTGTTCGACAAAAGTATGAACCGAATCAGGAGCATTTTCTATTGCATAAATATCTCCGCCTTTTCGATTATCAAATGAAGATGAAATGCCCAACATTAAAGTCGCGGATTCATCAAAATAGTAGAATAATTTTGGGTTAAGCGTGGTCTGTTGAAATTCTGGTATGTCAGTAAACCCATCTTTGTTCACATCAAACGCATTTTGGCTGCTCTGGCTGGCAAGAAAAGTTATACCTATTTTATTATTTCGATTGGAGTAGAATGAACTGATATCTCTACCGCGCTTATGCGTCTGATTAACTATTGCATACCATTCCGGAGTTTTGGAAGGTCCTTTGGAAACTAAATTAACAATACCAGCAATGGCGTCACCACCGTAAAACGCAGAGGCTGAACCTTTGATTACTTCGACCTGCAGCAAGTCTAATGGCGGAATTTGTAATAACGAAAGACCAGAAGAAAATCCACTATACAAAGGGAAACCGTCTTTTAATAACTGTGTGTACTTGCCTGGCAAACCCTGAAGGCGAAAACTCACATTTCCTGTGGTGGCTGAAGTTTGCTGAACTTGAATTCCTGAAGTCTCACCCAGTAATTTCGAGATATTTCCTGGTTTTATTCCGATTTCTTCTCTGACTTCTTCTGATCCCAAAACCTCTACACGTATAGGAATATCATCAATTACACCATTAGTTCTTGTAGTGGTCACAAACACTTCCTCGGATTCTATTGCCATCGACTCTAAATAAATTATTTTTGCCTTTTTTGAATATTTTGATGGGAATGATATTTTACATTTTGACAATTTATAACCAATATAAGAAAATGTGATGGTAAACGTGCCGTCAGGAATATTAGTAATTTCTACTTTTCCGTTTGTATCAGTAGTGCCTCCAATTTTAAGAGATTCAATAAAAACATTTGTTCCGATAAGTGGTTCATGGGATTTCTCATCCTTAACTAGAGCTTTAAAGGAATTTTGACTGAATGCAGTTTGCGATATAAAGAGAATTAGTAAAAAAATTATTTTTCTCATTTTAATTTTCCTGCTTTACAAATTAAGTTAATCCTAATACATAATATCCACATGCCTGCGCGATGCGGCTGATTCGAGTATCGCATCACAAATAACCGCGGCTTTATGCCCGTCTTCAAAAGTTGCGCCATAAGGCGCTACGTCTTTATCATTAACAATACAATCCAGCAAATGATTCAGTTCGTGAATGAAGGTATGTTCCCAACCGATCATGTGTCCGTGAGGCCACCAATTTTCCCACCAGGGATGGTATGCTTCACTGACTAAAACATTGTGAAACCCTTGTGTCTCTTTTGGTTCTTCACCAACCCAGAACACATTTAACTCATTCATCCGTTCAAGGTTGAACTGAATGCTTCCTTTCTCACCATTAATCTCGATAACCTCGTAATTTTTTCTACCGCCAGCAAAACGGGTTGCTTCGATGGTGCCAATAGCGCCGTTCTCAAATTCAACAGTAGAAACAAAAGCATCGTCCAATTCTATTTTTATTTTTTTACTGCCATCTGGTGTGGGACGCTCCTCTGTAAATGTTCGGATAACACTGCTAACGCTTTTCATTTCACCGACTAAAAATCTGCCAAGGTCAATAATGTGAGCGCCAAGATCGCCAATGGAGCCAGTCCCTGAAACATTTTTATCCAATCGCCACATAAACGGAGTATTATAATGAGGCATCACCCATTCCTGCAAATAAACTGCCCTGTAATGATAGATCCTTCCCAAAGCACCACTTTCGATGAGATTTCGAGCCTGACGAATAGCTGGCAAAAAACGATAATTATAGGCAACCATATTTTTTACACCTGCTTTGACGACGGCATCAAGCATTTTTTTTGTTTCTTCAGCGCTAATTCCCAGCGGTTTTTCACAGAAAACATGTTTGCCCGCTTCAGCAGCAGCTATGCACGGTACGGCATGAAGGTTATTTGGGCCTCCGTTGTCAAAAAGCTGGACTTGATCGTTTTCCAGCATTTTTCGCCAGTCCGTGTAATAGTTTTGGTACCCGTATCGTTTTGCAGCTTCCGCCACGGCGGATTCAGTTCTGCCGCTAATACCAACTAATTTCGGAATAGCTGTTGGTGGATACATCATATAAGGAATCGTTTTATAGGCATTGGAATGTGCTTTTCCCATGAAGGAATAGCCTAACATACCTACGCCAACTTCCGGAGCTTCGGTTTTTGCTTTTGCTCCAGCCATTGTTGTGAATCCAGTTTCTTTGCTCATAATTACCTCCCAACCTTGATGAATCAGAATAGACGTTTATGTCACGATTTTCTTATAATAGTTCGATTTTGAAAGTGCTTTCAAGGTAAAGGCAGAGGTAAAGGTAAAGAAAAATAGACAGCTTAACCTTTGCCTTTACCTATACCTTATAGTCTTTACGGTGATCACTTTATTTATCACTCGCAAACTGCGCATCAAAATCAATATTTGAAGGAGTGAAATTGTGTTCTTTCACCATTGCTAACGCTTCTTTGGCGCCCCATTCTCTGTCCATTCCGGAATCTTCCCATTCGATTGACAGCGGTCCCGTGTAACCGACTCGATTCAGCGCACGAACGATCTCATCCCAATCCACATCTCCTCTTCCTGGTGAAACAAAATCCCAACCGCGGTTAATATCACCAAAATCCAAATGAGATGATAAAATACTATTTCGTCCGTTAAGATTTATCTTTGAATCCTTTACGTGCATGTGAAAAATTTTATCTCCAAAATCATTGATGAAAAATACGGGATCAACAAACTGGTGTACAAAATGGCTGGGATCGAAATTGAAGCCAAAATTTGGATGATTGTTTATTGCTTTTAGAGCGCGATGTGCGGTAATGATATCATAGGCAATTTCTGTTGGATGTACTTCCAGTGCAAATCTGACGCCTTCTTTTTTAAATACGTCTAAAATTGGCAGCCAACGATCAGCAAAATCTTTGAAACCCGCGTCAACATCCGCTTGAGTTGTCGGTGGAAAGAAATAAAGTTTCGCCCAAATACTGCTGCCTGTAAATCCGTTCACAATATCAACACCAAAAAGTTTTGTTGCTTTTGCTGTATTCTTAACTTCTTCGGCTGCCCGCTGACGTACGCCTTCAGGATCACCATCACCCCAGATTCTGTCCGGCAAAATGGATTTATGGCGGTTATCAATGGGGTCGTCACAGACACACTGTCCCACGAGATGGGTGCTGATCGCAAAACATTTCAATCCATATTTTTCCAACAGGTCTCGTTTTTCTTTCACATAGCTGTCGCTTTCAAGCGCTTTATCAACTTCAAAATGATCGCCCCAACAGGCAAGTTCCAGTCCATCAAATCCCCATTCACTTGTTTTTTGAGCAAGCACTTCTAAAGGCAAATCAGCCCATTGTCCCGTACATAACGTAATTGGTCTTGACATGATGTTCCTCCTGATTATGTTTAATATTTTATGTTGAAGAAATTTGAAAAAAGATATTTATTAAAATATTGAATGGATATATTGGTCAGGTTTGTTTCTGTCATTTTTATAACTGCATCGTTTGAGTAATTAAATGAACAGAAATTATAAGTCTTTAATATAAAATATCCTTGATTCAATGTCAATAGAAAATCTTAAAAAGACAAAAAATTACATTTTTTTCTTTGCATCTTAACAAATTGTTTTTTATTATATATTTAAAAATTCGATTGATTTATCCATTTTATTTTATTAAATTATCGTAACGGTGGTTACAGTAACTGGGGTTGCATAATATGAAGTTTTATAATCGAGAAAATGAGTTAAATATCCTTAAAGATTTATATGGTCAATGTGAAAAAACCGCAAAAATGTCTGTGCTCACAGGGAGAAGGCGCATCGGTAAGACATTGTTATCTCTTGAGTTTTGTCGTGAGTATAAATTCATTTACCTGTTCGTTTCAAAAAAATCAGAACAATTACTTTGTACCGAATACATTGATGAAATAAAGAAAGTATTTAATGTTCCAATTATAGGTCAGGTTAATAATTTCAAAGATGTCTTTGCCTTATTAATGCAATTAGCCCAAGATGAAAAATTTACATTGATTTTAGATGAATTTCAGGAATTTTATAAAATTAATCCTTCCATTTACTCGGACATTCAAAAACTTTGGGATTTGAATAAAAACAAATGTAAAATGAATCTTATAATGATTGGTTCTGTGTATTCGCTGATGCACAAAATATTTCAAAATTCAAAAGAGCCGTTATTTGGCAGGGCAGATCGAATCATTTTTTTAAAACCATTTTCAATAAGTACTATGAGAAATATTCTGCATGATTGCGGAGAAACTGATTTACAAACATTGTTTAACTATTATGTATTTACTGGAGGAATTCCTAAATATGTCGATTTGCTAACTACAAATTCGGCTATAAAATTTGATGGAATAATTGATTTTATCCTTGCTGAAAATTCTCCCCTTATTGATGAAGGAAAAAATTTATTAATTGAAGAATTTGGCAAGGATTATGGAACTTACTTTTCAATTTTAGAGCTTATTTCGGCAGGTAAAACTTCAAGAGTGGAAATTGAGTCAATCATGGAAAAAAATGTTGGTGGCTATCTTGCGCGGCTTGAAAGGGACTATGCACTCATTTCAAAGATTAAACCAATTAATGCGAAGCCTGGTGCACGATTTTTGAAATATCGTGTTATAGACAATTTTTTGAATTTTTGGTTCAGATTCATTTATCGCAATCGCTCGGCTTTAGAGACCGGTAATTTTCTGTATATTAAAGAAATCATCAGACGTGATTATTCAACTTTTTGTGGTACAATACTGGAGAAATATTTTTATGATATATTTGCAAATACTCAAAAATATAACACGATAGGATCGTATTGGGAAAAAGGATTTCAAAATGAGATTGATCTGGTTGCTGTTAATGATTTAAAGAAAGAACTTGTTCTTGCGGAAATAAAAATGAATAAAGACAAAATCAACATACGTAAATTGAAGAAGAAATCTGTCCGATTAGTTGCTGATTTTCCAGAATATAAAATTAAGTGGTTGGGTTTAAGTCTTGTGGATGCAGAAAAGTATCTCTGAATAGATTAAAAAAATTGTGCAAATAATTATTGTTTTTCAGGAGGCCATCCAAAAATGAATCAAAATAAAATTACCAGGCGTACATTTCTGAAACAAACTTTTTCAGTTGCTGCTACTGTTGCACTCTCTTCATCACTTTTAAACTGTTCAAAAACACAACGTCCTAATATACTCTGGCTTATCTCCGAAGACACGTCTCCCGACATCGGCTGTTACGACAATCCACTTGTGAAAACACCTAATCTGGATAGGTTAGCCAATGAAGGAGTACTTTTTTCAAACGCTTTTGCTACGTGTCCGGTTTGTTCCCCAGCACGGTCAGCTATGATGACTGGAATGTACCAGACAACGATTGGTTCTCACCAGCACCGTACCCATAATAAAAAGCCGTTACCGAAGCCTGTGAAAGTTATAACCGAGTATTTTCGAGATGCTGGATATTTTGTCAGTAATTGCCGGGGGGAAGAATTTGACAAACTTGGCAAAACTGACTGGAATTTCAAAGCTGAAGGAAAAGCATTTGACGGCACAGATTGGAGTCAAAGGAAACCCGGACAGCCGTTTTTCGCTCAAATGAATTTCAGATTGACACATCGCACGTTTGAACGCGATCCTGAAAATCCGATTAATCCAAATCAGGTTGAAATCCCACCTTTTTACCCTGACCATCCAATTACCCGCCGTGATTGGGCTGATTATTTAGAGTCGCTCCAGGTTTTGGATAAGCAGATCGGCAAAGTCTTGCAGCGATTGAAAGATGAAGGTTTGGAAAAAAACACCATTGTTGTATATTGCGGCGATCACGGTCGTCCGCATGTGCGGGGAAAACAATGGCTATATGAAGGCGGAATCCGGGTCCCCTTGATTGCCCGTTGGACAGGACATTTCAAGGCTGGCATCGTTTCGGAAAATCTTGTCAGTTTAATTGATTTAGCGCCGACATTGATGAGCTTGGTTGGCGTTAAACCTCCATCTCACTTACAAGGCAACATTTTTTTAGGGAAAAACAAATCCGAGCGTGATTTCATATTTGCTGCCCGTGATCGCTGTGATGGCACTCCTGATCGCATCCGTTGTGTCCGAACCAACCGTTACAAATACATTCGTAACTTCCATCCTGAATTACCATACACACAATTTAATGGTTACAAAAAACACCAGTACCCGGTGCTTACGCTTTTACAAATTTTACAGAAAAAAGGAAAACTCACTTCCGCTCAAGCTTTATTTATGGCGCCAACACGTCCTGATGAAGAACTTTATGATTTGAAAAACGATCCTTTTGAAATTAACAATCTCGCCAAAGATCCTTCATCAGGAGAAATTTTAGCTGATCTGCGAATTAAATTAGAAGAGTGGATTAAAGAAATCGGCGATAAGGGTGAAATCCCTGAAGAGAAAAAGGATGTTGAATATGAGATAAATTTGATGCAGAAAAATTATCACAAACGAATGAAAAGCAGAGGACTTTCTCCTGATATTTCTGATGAAGATTATTTGAAGTGGTGGGAGGAGAAATTATTTAAGTAGAATTGACATAATTACTCGGATGTCACTCCTGCGAATGCAGGAGTCTCCCTGTTTAATGGAAAATTAGAGTAAAAATTTTATTAATTCATGCAATTAATGACATTATCAGTTGGGTTGATTCTATCAGTTGGATATTTTCGTGCTCAATTTTCCAGAGAGAAAAATATCCAATTTTATATTGATATTCTCGAATAGTGGAAAGATTAAAAAATGCAAAACAATCAAAATATTTCGCGTCGCAAATTTATGCAAACAACTGGATTGGTTGCTGCCAGTACCTTGTTGGCTTTGAATTATAAATGCTCCAGCACGAAAAGCCGACCTAATATTCTCTGGATCACTGCTGAAGACATTAGTCATGACCTGGGCTGTTATGGCGATCCTGTTGCCCAAACACCAAATATCGATAAACTCGCCAGCAAAGGCGTTCGATACACAAATGCTTATTCTGTATCCGGTGTTTGTGCGCCTAGTCGTTCCGCTTTGATTTCTGGAATGTATCCGGTAAGTATTGGCACTCACCACATGCGAACAAAGACTCACGATTTTCCCGGATTACCAAAACCGTATCATGCTGTGGTCCCACCTTATGTAAAAGGATACCCGGAATATTTACGGGCGGCAGGTTATTATTGCACCAATCGTAAAAAGACAGATTACCAAATTGGCAATCCGATTTCAATATGGGATGAATGCAGTAATAAAGCTCACTGGCGGAATAGAGCGCCAGGACAGCCTTTCTTTGCCGTAATTAATTTTAACATCACCCACGAAAGTAAAATCAGAACGCCTCTAAATAAAAAAGCGATTACTGATCCCAGCAAGATAAAAATACCTCCATATTATCCTGATACGCCAATCGTAAGAAATGATTGGGCGCGCTATTACGATAACATCGCTACAATGGATACACAGGTTGGAGAGTTGTTAAAACAACTTGAAGATGATGGATTAGCTGAAAATACGATTGTATTTTTCTACGGTGATCATGGTAGAGGTCTGCCCCGTGCGAAAAGATGGATTTACGATTCGGGAATTAAAGTACCATTGATCATTTGTTTTCCAGACATGCGGAATGCTGGTGTTGTGAACGACAATCTGGTCAGCTTTGTCGATTTTGGACCGACAGTACTTTCAATAGCCGGGGTAAAAGTTCCGGAACATATACAAGGACAACCGTTTTTGGGTAGTCAGAAAAAAGCACCCCGAAAATATATTTATGCAGCAAGAGATAGAATGGATGAACGCTACGATATGATTCGTGCTGTGCGTGATAAGAAATTCAAATATATCCGCAATTTTCAACCTGAAAAACCGTATGCCCAGGAAATTCCATATATGGAAAAAATGCCCACCATGCAGGAAATGCGTCGCCTGCACAAAGAAGGAAAGTTGCACGGATCTGAAAAATTATATTTTCGCGAGACAAAGCCGGTTGAAGAATTGTATGATTGTTTAATCGATCCTCATGAGGTTAGTAACCTGGCAGAAAATCCCAAATATAAAGATAAGCTTGAGAGAATGCGTGTCGAACTGAAAAAATGGATGGACGACATAAATGATATGGGATTTATTCCTGAAACGGAAATGGTCGAAAAAATGTGGCCCGGCGGGAAACAGCCAGTAACGGCAAAACCAAATATTGAAATAGATGGGAAGAAAAAAATATTTAAAATATCATGTGATACCGAGGGAGCCTCAATTGTTTATACCACCGAAGATGGTGAGAATCCACACTGGCTATTGTATTCAGAACCTGTTAAATTGAAAAATAAGTATTCAATCAGAGCAAAGGCGATACGCTATGGGTATAAGCATAGTGAAGAAGCAGCGACTAATTTTATTTTGGGATGATGTTATTGATTACTATTGCCCTGATTTGTGCGAATGATTGGGAGTGCCATGTTGATAAACATTAAAATCTAGCAAAGTGTTGGAAGCAAAATTCTTATAGGTATTATGATTTTATTAAAATGATAGGGAATTAAAAATATTGCCAGAATACCCGGACATCACAATATATATCGAACGGCTTGAAGCTTTCCTCATAGGACAAACGCTTCAAGACGTGAGAATCAAACACCCTTTTCTGTTGCGAACTTTTGATCCGCCGATTGGTTCTATTAAAGGAAAACAAATTATCGGATTTCGGCTAATGGGCAAACGTATCATTTTTATTTTCCCTGATGAATATTTTTTAATTTTTCATTTAATGGTTGCCGGTAGGTTTCACTGGAAAGAAAAAGGGGCAAAGATTACCGGAAAAATTGGATTGGCAGCATTTGATTTTCCTAATGGCACTTTGCTGCTAAATGAGGCGGGAAGCAAAAAACGGGCGTCGCTTCATTTGATAAAGGGCAAGGATCGTTTGGCGTATTTTGATCGGGGTGGACTTGAAATATTTGAAATATCATTGGCTGAATTCCACGAGCGGTTGGTATTTGAAAACCACACACTAAAACGTGTGCTAACCGATCCCAGTATGTTCAGTGGAATTGGAAATGCGTATTCTGACGAAATATTGCACAGAGCGAAATTGTCACCGGTTCTATTATCCCGGAAAATGTCAAACGATCAAATTGAAAAACTTTTCGATGCAGCAAAAGTAGTCTTGAACGAATGGACAGAAAAATTGCGCAAAGAAACAGGTGAAAATTTTCCTGAAAAAGTGACTGCATTTCATGAAAATATGGCTGTGCATGGAAAATTTGGGAAAGTTTGTCCTGAATGCGGGACAACAGTGCAGCGTATCCGTTATGTTTCCAACGAAACAAATTACTGCCCCAAATGCCAGACAGGCGGAAAAATTTTGGCCGATAGATCGCTTTCAAGACTGCTGAAAAGTGATTGGCCAAAATCGATTGAAGCAATGGAAGAAATGAATATTAAAATGAAAAAATAAATTAATGTTAAATAGTGTCTGAACGAAAACCCCTAATTTTGGTAATTTTCTGTCATTGCGAGGAGCGAAGCGACGAAGCAATCCCATCAATAAGCGTTTAATAATCAAGAGATTGCTTCGCTCCTTCGTCGCTCGCAATGACAGGAGCTTTTTTAAATTTTGCTAGTTTTCGTTCAAGCACTAAATAAAATTAAGGAATTAAAATGAAATATCTCAAATTTACTTTTATCTTTATTTTGTTGATAAGCTTGATCACCATAAATGTATTTTCTCAAATTCCAAAATTTGATAAAAAAGAATGGCAACGAAGACAACAGCGAGAAGTAATCTCTCAAATAGTAGATGGTGAGACTGATTCTGCAATTAAGGGTTTATTGGATTACCTTAAGGATCATCCATTGGATCAGGAAACACTTTTTGCGTTGACAGTAGCACACACACAAAAAAATGAGATAACAACAGCAATGGCATATTTAAAAGAAGCCGTAGTTGCAGGATTGCCATTTGAAAGATTTATTGCAGGACCGCGAGACCTTCTGTTGCCACTGTTGGAGAATAACGAATTCCAAAAAATTATGTCAGCAAGATCAGATCAATTGATCCATGGACCAATGCTGGGCTGCATCACTGACAGCAGCGCGAAGTTTTGGCTGCGAACTGCAAAAGAGTTTCCTGTTTATATTTTGGTCAAAGAAGTTGGGAAAAAGAATAAAATTTTTAAATCTACACCCAAAAAGACAAAAATCGAAAATGATTTTACTGCTATTTTAGAAGTATCAGGTTTAGAGTCACAAACCAATTATAAATATGAGCTCTTTATCGATGGAATGAAAGAAACTGGAAACTGGATTTTTAACACTTATCCTTCATCAGGGAAAAATGCGAAATTTCAAATCGCTTTTGGTGGCGGCGCTGCTTATACGCCACAGTTTGAGAAAGTCTGGAATTTAATATCAGGTTATGATCTTTCTGGCTTTTTATTTCTTGGTGATAATGTTTATATTGATAATCCAACAAGACCTGCTGTGCAAAATTACTGCTATTATCGCCGTCAGTCTCGTCCTGAATTCAGAGAATTTACTGCCACTACTCCAATTTACGCTATCTGGGATGATCACGATTTTGTGGATAATGACAAGTGGGGAGGAGCTGAAATAGATAAACCAGAATGGAAAATTCCTGTCTGGAAATTATTTAAGAATAATTGGAATAATTCATACTATGGTGGTGGCGATTCTAATCCTGGGTGTTGGTTTGATTTTTCAATTGGAGATGTGGATTTTTTTATGCTCGATGGACGATATTATCGAACAGATCCGAAAGAACCCAATCAAACAATGCTGGGACCAGCCCAGAAGAAATGGCTTTTTCAAAAATTGCAAAACTCCAAAACAACATTTAAAGTGATTGCTTCTCCCGTACCCTGGGCTTCAGGCACAAAACCTGGCAGCCTGGATACATGGGACGGATACAAAACAGAGCGCGAAGAGATTTTTTCATTCATCGCAGAAAATAAAATTGAAGGCATTATTTTACTTTCTGCCGACAGACACCGTTCGGATGTTTGGAAAATTTTTCGTCCACGCGGTTATCATTTGTACGAATTTGAAAGCTCATGTTTGACCAATATTCATCGCCATAAAAAAATAGAGGGTGCGCTTTTTAGTTACAATGAGAAACGTTCGTTTGGTTTATTAGCGTTTGATACTTCCAGACCAGACCCTGAAGTCGTTTATAAAATAATTAATATTGACAATGAAGTCGTTCACAATTTCAAAATCAGGAAAAGTCAACTGACCGTAAAATCACCTGCACAACTTGAATGGGAGAAACTAATTTCAGAAGGAAGGTTGAGAAATCCTGCTTTCGCATTTGTTGAAGAAGATTCAACCTTGCCGCGTGTCTTATTGATCGGTAATTCGATTTCAATCGGCTATACAGTTCCAGTCCGAAAATTATTAAAAGGCAAAGCAAATGTTTTCCGAATTCCTGGAAATGGCGGGGCAACCTGGCGCGGATTGGAAAAACTAACTTTATGGCTGGGCACAAAAAAATGGGATGTGATCCATTTCAATTGGGGATTGCATGATTTGAAATGTTTTAAGAATGGCAGGCTGGATATTTCAGGAGAACAAATATCGACTTTAAAAGATTATGAGAAAAATCTTGATATTTTGGTTAAGCGGCTGAAAAATACTGCTGCAAAATTAATCTGGGCGAGTACAACACCCGTACCCGATAGTTCCAGCGGCAGAATTAAAAGCGATGAAATAAAATATAATGCAGTGGCAAAAAATGTAATGAATAAGTACGCAATTAAAATAAACGATCTTCACAATTATATTACACCATATTTAGCCGAATACCAAAGACGACATAATGTTCATTTTACAAACAAAGGGTATGAATTTCTTGGTAAAAAAGTAGCAGCGGAAATATTAAACAGGATAGAAGAAAAATAATATCTACTCGGATCAAAAAAACACACAGAAGAAATAATTGAAGAAGTAATTTATAAATTGCTAAATAATTACTTGCTACCGGACACTTTTTTTAAAATGGCATTTTTGTGGGAATTGTCATGCCCGAATGTTTCTATCGGGCATCCATTTGATTAAAATACTGGAGATTCCCGCTAAAAATATGCGGGAATGACTGCGCGTCCCTCCATAAAATAAAAGTGTCCGGTGATGAAAATAATTACAAAATAAATATGTTATTGACAATAAAAACAAAAGGAAACAATAAATGAAAAACAATCTTCCAAATCGAAGAACTTTCTTTAAAACACTCGCCGCTTCCGGACTTGTTTTTTCCGGCATTAGTGGGCTGTCCTGCACGAATGATTCAAAGCAGAAAATCAAAACCAAACACTGGGATGTGATTGTTGTCGGCGGAGGACCTGGCGGCGTACCGGCAGCAGTAGCGGCTGCTCGAAATGGCGCCAGAGTGCTTTTGGTGGAACGTTATGGCTTTCTCGGCGGCATGGCAACGAATGCGCTGGTTCATCCTTATATGAAATATAAAGCAGGAGATAAAATTATTACCCGGGGATTATTCGAAGAATTTCTCGATTCGCTAATGAAGAATGGAGCGCTGACGGGAGATAGACAACATTTTGACGCCGAGCCAATGAAATGGCTGCTGGATCGTTTTGTAATGGAATCAGGCGTTGATCTGCTGCTTCATACCCATGGGATTGGTGTATTGAAGAAAAACCAAAAAATCAAAACTGTTCGCGTATTCCACAAGGGCGGTATTGAAGATTTGAGTGCAGACATTTTTATTGATTCAACAGGCGATGGAGATATTGCAGCCTGGGGCGGCGCCAAAGTCGAAATAGGGAGGAAGGATGATAACCAGTTTCAACCAATGACGCTTAATTTTCGAATGGCAAATGTAAATATTAAAGCCATGCCACCGGGGAAAGAAATTAACGGAGCGTATGATGAAGCTAAAGCCAAAGGTGAAGTAAAAAATCCACGGGAAAATGTAATGAAATTCTTAACAGTGCATCCAGATGTCATTCATTTTAATACAACCCGGGTGATCGGCAAATCTTCTTTGGATGGATGGCAATCCACTGAAGCTGAAATTGAAGGCAGGCGTCAGGTTGATGATATGGTGCGGTTTTTGAAAAAATATATCATAGGGTTTGAAAAGTCCTATTTGATGAAAATGGGTTCCCAGATCGGCGTGCGCGAATCCAGACGGATCATGGGGAAATATGTGCTGAATGCTGATGATGTGCTGTCTGCCCGTCATTTTGATGATGGCATTGCCTGCGCATCTTACCCGATTGATATTCACAATCCCACCGGAACCGGCACTGATATTCGTTTTCTTAAAAAAGGAACATACTACAAAATTCCCTATCGTTGTCTGGTCCCCGAAGGAATAGATAATTTGTTAGTTGCCAGTCGATGTATTTCAGCGACGCATGAAGCCCATTCTTCTTTGCGTGTGATGCCAATCGTTTGGGCGCTTGGACAAGCTGCTGGTACGGCGGCTTCTTTTTGTTTGAAAAAGAACATCAAACCGGCTGATGTTGAGACTGATGAATTACGAAAGAAATTAACGGAACAAGGGGCTTTTGTTTGATTTATGCTACTGATGAGATGAATTTATATCGGGGTGAAGTCCCATGAAAGCATGTTTGAGAAATTATTAAAAATTCAAAATTTTGGGCTAAAGCCCCAGAAAATTATTGACTCTTTCGTTCCCCCACCCTGAAGGGTGGGGTTAGTCATAGCAGATAGTTACAATAATATCAATTGACTAACTCCGCCATAACCAAAACGGTTGTCATGTTCATTCACAATTCTCAATTGGTCGTTAACAATTCACAATTATTCTTTATTAAGTTACTTAATTTCAATTCTGAATTGCGAATACATAATTTTGAATTGTCAATTAAAAGATAAACCTGGTCTTAAATCAAGGAAATAAGATGAGAAAAGAATTAGGACGTCGGGACTTTATTAAACTGTTGAGCTATAGCAGCGCTACATTATTATTTCAAGGAACCACTTCCTGTGCGCCAAGAGAGAAAAAACCGAATATCGTTTTGATAATGGTAGATGATTTTGGTTACGAAAATTTGGGCTGCCACGGTGGAACTTCATACAAAACTCCCAATATTGACAAATTAGCTCAAACAGGGATCAGGTTTGAACATTGCTACAGCGCGCCCGTTTGTACGCCTTCAAGAGTCAAACTTTTAACAGGACGTTACTCATTTAGAACAGGGCAGGGATGGGGGCATATTCCTTCTAATGAAATTACAATTGCATCGATTCTTCAAAATGCGGGATATGCCACTGCAATATCTGGCAAGTGGCAATTAAACCTGCTAAAGGAAAATCCACAATACGTATTTGAAAAAGGATTTGATGAATACTGCTGCTGGGGCTGGCATGAGGGTCCCAGGTACTGGAATCCTTTGATCTATCAAAACGGAAAAATATTGGATGGCATACACAATAAATATGGACCTGATGTTTGCTGTGATTTTATAATGGATTTTATCGCCCGAAATAAAAACAAACCTTTCTTTGCTTATTATGCAATGAACCTGACTCATTTCCCAAAGAAAAAGGGACCTTATGTTGAGCCTAAAGGACCGAGTGGTCACTATCAAACTTACTCTGAAATGGTAGAAAAAGCTGATGATTTGATCGGCAGAATTGTAAGAAAATTGGATAATTTAAATCTTTGTAGAAATACCATCATAATATTTACAGGAGACAATGGAACACCAAAGACTGTGACGTCAGAAATGGGCGGCAGGAAAATTAAAGGTGGAAAAGGGAAATTAACTGATGCGGGAACCCATGAGCCATTGATTGTAAATTGGAGTGGTAATACTCCCACGGGGGTTGTTTGTAATGACCTTGTTGACTTTAGTGATTTTTTCCCTACCCTGGCAGAAATAGGTAATGCTGATATACCACAACATGTGAAAATTGACGGGAAGAGTTTTGCCCCACAAATTCAAGGTAAAAAAGGACAGCCGCGAGAATGGGCACATACTGAATGGAAAGGTAAAGCCTGGATCCGGACCCAGGATTGGAAATTATATCGCGATGGCAAACTTTACGATATGAAAAATGATCCTTTGGAAAATTATCCGATATTTACTAAATCAGATTCTGATAATTCGGCAGTTATGAGAAAAAAGCTTTTAATGGCTTTGGAACGGTTAGACTCAACAAAATAGAAGTCAAAATGATTAAAAACAAAGTTTGTCTAATTATTTTGACTACAATCATTTTGACTTTAATCAAATTGGAAATTAATTATTTTCATCAGAATCAAAATACGAGAAAGAAAAATGGTAGCAATAAACAGAAGAGAATTTTTAAAAATGATGGCTGCAGTTTCAGCTACCAGTGTTTTGCCATTATCTTGTTCAAGCGGAAATAAGCAAAAACCAAATATTGTTTTCATTTTGACTGATGACCAGGGATGGACACAATTAGGCTGTTACGGAAGCAAATATTATGAAACGCCGAACATAAACCGACTGGCGGAACAGGGCATGAGATTCACAAATGCCTACGCTGCATGTCCTGTTTGTTCTCCGACAAGAGCCAGTATTATGACGGGTAAATATCCTGCTCGTTTACACCTTACAGATTTTATCAAAGGTGGAAAGCCTCCTGCAGGCAGCAAGCTTCAACATCCACAATGGAGCAAATATTTGCCATTGGAAGAGATAACAATTGCCGAAGTTTTGAAACAGAGCGGATATGCTACCGGATTTTTTGGAAAATACCATTTGAGCCAGGAAAAGATGCCGCCGGAAAGTTTGCCTTTTAATCCGGACAAACAGGGTTTTGATGAATCATTTGTTACTTACAAACCATCGCGTTCCATGGCGCAAGAATGGCAGACTCCTGAAAATGATGGGCACAATGTAGAGATCATTACCCAAAAATCATTGCAGTTCATCGAAGACCATCAGAAAAAACCTTTTTTTCTGTACGTATCGCACAACACAATTCACAATCCACTGATGGAGAAAAAAACGCTTATTAAAAAATACAAAAATAAGTTAGGCAGCGATTTACCTGAAAATAATCCACTCATTGGCGCAATGCTTGAGACATTGGATAAAAGTGTTGGCAGAATTACAAAAAAGTTGGATGAACTGAACTTATCCGATAATACAATCGTTATATTTTTTTCGGACAATGGCGGATTGGAAAAGGAAGCTGATCAGACTCCATTGCGAAGCGGAAAAGCGAGTTTGTATGAAGGGGGAATCCGGGTGCCGCTTATTGTTAAGTGGAACGGCAAAGTGGAAGCAAATACACTCACCGACGAAATTGTGTGCAGTGTGGATTTTTTCCCGACACTGATCAAGGCGGCAGGAATAACAAAAAAATACGAAAATATTGATGGTGTAAATCTTTTACCGACATTAATCCGTGATCAAAAGTTGTCGCGGGAAACGATCTATTGGCATTACCCTCATTATCATAGCGCCGGAGAAGGACCATGCGGTGCAATCAGATCGGGTGATTACAAACTGATTGAGTGGTTCGATAAAAGTATAAATGGAATACAAACAGAAGGAGCGCTTGAATTTTATAATTTAAAAGAGGATGTCGGCGAACAAAAGAATTTAATTAAGGACATGCCGGAGTTGGCTGCAAAGCTTTATAAAAAGTTGAGTGATTGGCGTAAGAATGTTGGTGCTCAAGAAATGGAGAAGAATAATCAACAATAATTTTAATATGATGAAAGGAAATCAAATGAAACAGCGACATTTATTCGTACCTGTATTGTTATCATTTTTGTTTTTAGTTTCTAATTGTGCATATTTTTCTGCTTTGAAAAAACCTGCCGTTGAACCGGCAACGAATATTCAACTCACTTCAATTTTTTCTGACAACATGGTATTACAGCAGAAAGAAACTTGCCCTGTTTGGGGAACTGCAAATCCTGGTGGACAGGTTACAGTCCAATTTGCAGGTCAAAAAAAGAAGGCAGTTGTTGGGATTGATGGTTTGTGGAAAGTTGATTTGTCTCCGATGAAAGCTGGCGGTCCTTTTGAACTAACCATTTTGGGAACGGACACAATAGCGTTCGAAAATGTTTTGGTCGGAGAAGTCTGGGTGTGTTCGGGACAATCGAATATGCAATGGTCAGTTATTAATTCAGACAATGCTGAAGAAGAGATCAATAATGCACAATATGCAGATATTCGCTTGTTCACAGTTCAACGGAACGTCTCTCCAAAACCGATTACAAAAATAAATAGTGATGGCTGGCAGGTATGCACTCCCAAAACAATTCCTGAATTTTCCGCTGTGGGATATTTTTTTGGCAGGCATTTACACAAAAAACTTAATGTGCCAATCGGATTGATTAATACTTCCTGGGGAGGAACGCCTGCTGAATCATGGACAAGTCAAAGAACATTAAAGACGCTGCCTGATTTTTTGGAAACAGTTCAGGAAATTGAAGCTAATGTGGATTCATTAAAAGCAGTTTACTCAAATTATTTGCAGGATAAATCCGAGTGGGAAACATATCTACAAAAATGGAAAGACAATTTGATAAAAATGGAAGAAAAAAAAGGATCAAACCAAATTGCCTGGTATGAATCTGCGCTAGATGTTTCCGAATGGAAAAAAATGCAAGTACCAAAGCTGTGGGAGCAGCAGGGATTAGAAAATTACGATGGTTTTGTCTGGTTCCGTCGGAATGTTGAAATTCCTGTAGAATGGGATAACACCGATTTGGTTCTAAACATGGGCCCAATTGATGATGATGAGACCACCTGGTTTAACGGGATTGAAATTGGTCGAACAAATGGCTACAATAAAAATCGCAGCTACAAAGTGCCATCTTCACTAGTTAAGAAAGGTAGCAATGAAATTACAGTTCGCGTGCTTGATTCTGGAGGTGCTGGCGGATTCTGGGGGGAAGACAGCCTGTATCATTTAGACATCAATCCTGATTTATCAATAAATTTAACAGGAGAATGGTATTACAAAGAAAGTTTGAATTTAGCCGATGTACCAAAATCAATGAGAAGACCGAGTAGTCCAAGTCATACTCCTTCATTCTTATATAACGCGATGATTTATCCTTTAATACCTTATGCGTTTCAGGGAGCCATCTGGTACCAGGGTGAATCAAATGCAAGCAGAGCGTATCAGTATCGTTCGTTGTTTCCGGCAATGATTACAGATTGGCGGGAAAATTGGAAACAGGGAGACTTCCCATTTTTCTTTGTACAATTGGCAAATTTTATGCAGGTAAAACCGGAACCGGTTGAAGATGCTTGGGCTGAACTTCGCGAAGCACAAACCAAAGCTCTCTCTTTGCCATTTACTGGCATGGCAGTCATCATCGATATTGGTGAAGCAGATGATATTCATCCACGGAATAAACAGGATGTGGGAAAGCGATTGGCTTTAAATGCTCAAAAACTGGTCTATGGAGAGAACATCCCGCACAGTGGACCCATGTATCGAAACATGTTAATTAAAGATGAAAAAATAATATTGGATTTTGATTTTACGTATGATGGATTGAAAACAAAAGGTGAAAAAAAAATAAAAGGTTTTGCTATTGCAGGCGAAAACAAAAAATTCTACTGGGCAGATGCAGAGATTAATGGCGATCAAGTCATTGTATCTTCTCCAAAAGTTGAACAACCTGTCGCAGTTCGCTATGCCTGGGCTTCAAATCCGATCTGTAATTTGTACAATTCCGCAGGTTTGCCAGCCTCGCCATTCAGGACTGATGATTGGCAGGGAATTACTTTTGGTAATAAATAATTAATTAACTTATTTGTTATGGCTAATCCCATCCGCCAACTGGCTGATGGGGATTGAATAATACCGAGGAAAATCGGGACTTTAATCCCTTTGTAGAGTAGATCCATTAATTTTTCAGAAATAAATTTAAGAACCAGGAAAATAATTATGAAGGTATTTCCACAATTTATTTTATTTTTGTTATTAGCAGGCTGTCTAATTGCACAGGAAAACGAACAAATCTCACAGGTTAATTTTCAGGACTACAAACCGAATTTTGAATCCATTGAGAACCAGTTTACGTATCCCGGTAAGGATTTGGTAATTAAATTAAAAGCGCATAATCAAAAAAGAAGCAAACTATTATTTAGTTTTTCCTGGTCTTTAGGCGGGAAAATCGACCAAACAAAAAATGAGTTTCACTGGAGACCCCGAGAAGACCATGTCGGCATTCATCCCATTATTTTTACAGCGACTGACTCTTTAACCAATCAAAATGTGAACCAACCAGCGATAATTACGGTGAAACCAATTCAATATGCTCCAACGTTGAAAATCAAATCTAACCGCCCAATTCCTGAAGGATTCTGGGAAATTCAGGAAGGAGAGGATGTTGCGCTGGTAGTTGAAGCGGGTGACCGAAATAAAAAGGATCAATTATCGTTAGATTATTATATTGAAAAAGATACTTACCGTAAATTGAAAAATGCCCGCTACGAAGTGAATGATCAGGTTGCAACATTCTTGTGGACGCCAAATAATTTGCAGGCAAAGAAAAAATATTTTAACATTACATTCAGGGTTCGGGACAATACAGGTTTGATGAGTGAGAGAACAATTCCAATTCTTGTTAAGGATGTTCCGCATGTACCTGTCTTTAATAATAAAAATAAAGAATATTTTATCGACGAAGGGGAAATGCTAACGTTTACTGTCAAAGCATTCGATGGCGATGATGAACCAATAAGTTATAAAATGGTTTCTTCAGAAATAAAATATAATGATTATTATTTTGATACTGAAAAAGGATTATTTCAGTGGAAACCGACATTTGAATATGCCCGGCGCAAATCCGATTACCTGCTTATTTTGTCTGCAAGTGATTATGAACATACGATCTTCGACACAATTTTAGTAAAGGTTGATCCTAAAAATTATCCGCCTGAAATGGAGCAGATTAGAGATAGGGAGATTCGAGAGGGTGAAGAATTAATAATCCAACTTTCAGTGAAGGACAAGAATGGCGATGAAAACTTGATCGTTACAGTAGCCGAATCTGATATGCCGGACTTTTCTTTTGACGAAATCAAAAGAGAATTCAGGTGGAAGCCATCTTATGATTTTGTCAAAAATAGAGATAAAAGAAATGTTTATGCAAAATTTAAAGTAACCGATTCTTATTATTCGATTGAAAAAACAGCAAAGATAGTGGTCTATGATCGGGAAAATCCGGCAGTTCTGCAAACCTCGTACTTGAAAAATATCCAATATGCGAAAGCGATTTTTGATGAAGTAAGCACCATGGATAGGGAGATGACCCAATCATTGACAAGAAAAAGAAAGTGGAATACCGTTTTTGATATTTCAAATATAATGGTTGGCGCTTTCGTAGTTGTAGCCAGTTCATCACTTGCTTCAAAAGATGTGCAACAATCTGCTGTTCCCATTGGAGCTACAATCACGGCATTAATTGGTATCCGGTCTGTTTTAGATAAATCCGATAGAAATTTACCAGATATGAAAACGAGAGCTGTGTTGCTAATGGGGAATATTGAAAGCTTAACGAATTCAATGGTTCGGGAATACGGAAAAAAACCGAGTCTAACAATAACAGATACGCAGCGTTTTAAAAATGATCTGAAAAGATTTAAAGACAAAATAGAAAATTATGAAAGTCAAAAAGAAAAATTAAGGGCAGAGCTGTCTATTAATTGAGATTATAATTGTTAAGGTTTGGTTTTTAACATTGCTTGAGTAATTTTTCTAACACAAATAAAAGTGGCAGTGGCAGCCGCAGTGGCACTATTAGAATCACAATCATAGCTCCAAAACAACTGCTACTGCCACTGCCTGTACAGTTACCGTATTTTTATTATGGTAATATATAGACTGTGCAACTGCTACTTCTCAATTAGCCAGACACAGAATTTAGTCAAAAAATAACCCGGAGGCAAAGTGTACATCGCAAAAGAAAATCGCTATGAAAATATGAAATACAATCGCTGTGGTCGCAGTGGAATTCAACTGCCTGCAATATCGCTTGGCTTATGGCATAATTTCGGAGGCGTGGATGTCTTTGAAAATGGGCGGGAAATAATTTGGCAAGCATTTGATAACGGCATCACGCATTTTGACCTGGCAAATAATTATGGACCGCCTCCTGGTTCTGCAGAAGAAACGTTTAGTAAAATTCTGAAAAAAGATTTCCAAAGCCATCGTGATGAGTTAATAATTTCTTCAAAAGCAGGATATTTAATGTGGCCCGGACCTTACGGAGAATGGGGATCGAAAAAATACCTGTTTGCAAGTTTGGATCAGAGTTTGAAACGGATGGGATTAGAATATGTTGATATTTTTTATTCCCACCGCTTTGATCCGGATACTCCACTGGAAGAAACCATGGAAGCATTGTATCTAACTGTTCAGCAGGGAAAGGCGCTTTATGTTGGCATTTCAAGTTATCCGCCCGAAGAGACAAAAAAGGCTGCAGAAATATTAAAAGGAATGGGAATTCGTCCCCTGATTCACCAGCCAAAGTATTCCATGTTCGAGCGCTGGATTGAAGATGGTTTGTTGGATGTGCTTGAAGAACAAGGAATGGGCTGCATTGTATTTTCCCCACTTGCCCAGGGATTATTGACAAATCGCTATTTTACTGAAATCCCTAAAGATTCCCGTGCAGCGAAACCGCATGGCTTTTTGGAAAGAGACGCCATTACCAAAGAGATGTTAGAGAAAATTAAAGCGCTGAACAAATTAGCAGAAGAACGAGAACAAAGTCTTGCTCAGATGGCGATAGCCTGGGTTTTGCGAGATAGCAGGGTGACCTCTGCTGTGATTGGTGTTAGCCGGTTGGAACAGTTGAAAGATTGTTTGGCTGCTTTGGAAAATATTGAATTTAGTCAAGATGAATTGGAACTGATTGATGGGGTGTTGGTTTCTAAATAATGAAATGCGTGCGCTATAGTTAAAAAAGTTATAGAAATAAACAGAGATTTATTATCGTGCCCTCGGATTGAAGAAATCCATGGATAAAATAGAAAAAGAAATCCGAGACTGTAAACTATTTTCTAATCATACCTTAAAGCCTCAATCGGGTCCATTTTTGATGCTTTAAACGCTGGCCAAAATCCAAACGACAAGCCAACGCTGGTACAAAAAATCAATCCCACAACTGCCCATTCCAATGGCACAGTTGCTGTGAAATCAGTGAGCATACTTAAAATATTTCCCAGCCCAAATCCCATGGCAACGCCAATAACACCGCCAATATTACACATAATAATTGCTTCTAAAAGAAACTGCATCAAAATATTTTTTCTCTTGGCTCCCATTGATTTTCTGATGCCGATTTCTTTTGTCCGTTCGGTAACCGAAACAAACATAATATTCATAATACCGATTCCGGCAACAATGAGAGCGACAATGCCAATGACAAACGCGCCTACTTTGATCGCTGCTGTCTGTTCATTAAATGTCTTAATGCTGCTGTCATTGGTGAAAATGGTGAAATCATCTTCCTCGTGAGGTTTCAGACCTCGTTCCATTCGCATGACAGCGCGTGTTTCTGCAACAGCATCCTGAAGCAGTTCCGGTGATTTTGCCCTGACTGTGATATTTACCGAACGGTCGCGCCCCCGACTGTCCTTCATCCCAAATATTCGTTTGAATCTTGTAATGGGGATGAGCATGTAATTGTCAAAATTGCCGCCGAAAGCAGATTTTTTTTCTTCCAACACCCCAACAACCTGAAATTTCAAACCATCTATTTTGATTGTTTTTAATATTGGATCTATCCACGGAAATAATTCTTGCGCAACTGCAAAACCAATTACTACCACATTTCTGCTTACTTTGACATCTTCGTTGGAAATGTTCCTGCCAAGCCGAACATAATGCGTGTTATTCTCCGGGTACTCCGGAGTCGCGCCGCAAACAGTCAAATTTTTGTTGGTTGAAATATCCCTGTATTTTGCTTTATGCCTGTTTTGGCTCCACAACTCTGATCCCACCAGATCAACTGTTTTTACGCGCTCCCTGATAGCATTTGCATGTTTGACCAATGTGGGTCGTCTTCGCATTATTTTTCGCCTTTCTTCTCTCGTAGTAGGTCCATTTGCCCATTTTTGCACCTGAAAAGTTTGCGTACCCAACACACTCATCTCTTTTTCAATGGTTCCCTGGATCACGGAAATCCCTGTCATCACAGCGATTATAGATGCAATGCCGGCGATAATGCCAACCAAAGTAAGAAACGATCTCAACTTATGAGACCAGATAGCGGCTATTGCCATTTTGAAGGCTTCGTAGATGAACATTTTTTCCTCTTTATTCGATTTTGAATTGAATTGTATATAAATATTATAACAGGGTACATGCCCAAGAAGTAGCAGTTGCAGTGGTAGTAGCAGGAAGAACGGATAAATACGACTGCCACAGTCACTGCTACTGTCACTACCTCTTGCTATTCATACCTCAACGCCTCAATCGGATCCAACCTCGATGCCCTGAACGCCGGAATGATACCGGAAATAACACCAACTATTATTGAAACTGAAATAGCCACCATTGCAATTCCCAAGGAAACCGATGCCGGCATTAATAATTTATTGATAAGAGCTGCCACACCAAAAGAGAGCAGCAATCCAAGAAATCCCCCTACCAGGCAAATGAATGATGATTCAAATAAGAACTGTGTCAGAATTGTTCCCCGCCGTGCGCCGATCGCTTTTCGAATGCCAATTTCCCTTGTCCTCTCGGTGACTGAAACAAACATGATATTCATTACGCCAATCCCACCGACAAACAAAGAAATACTGGTGATAACCAAACCAATCAAAATGATCACACCCATTACGTTATTATATGCTGCCATTAACGTGTCCATTGAATTGATGGAGAAATCGTCCTTTTCAATTGGTTTCAGTTTTCTGATCTTTCTCATTTCACCAATAATTTCATATCTGAAATTATTTATCTCATCCTGACTTGGCGCTTTAACTGCAATATCAAATCCTCTGTTTGTGCTGCCATAAGCTTTAATAAAAGAACTGATCGGTACATATACCCGCCGGTCAAAGTTTGGTCCACCAAAGAATCCGGCGCTTCCCTCTTTTTCCATGATACCAACAACGCGATAATTATATCTGCCGATCTTTATTTTTTTATTGAGGGGATCGACATTTTTAAACAATTGCTCTTTTATTTCAGAGCCGATTACGCAGACAAATTTTTTATACTGGATATCCAATGAAGTCAAAAATCTGCCAAATTCAGGCAGAGAATTTGAGACCCTGATTTGCTGATCTGTTGTCCCGATAATAGGAACACCTTCCAAAATACTTGAGCGATATTTTAGATTTTTACCTGTCCCTGTTGCAGGATTTATTGCACCGGCGCTTTTCAATTGTCGTTTAAGTTTTTCACCCTGCTTATATGTCAAATGAGGGCGATTGCGGAACTCAAAAAAATTACCGGTAATTATCCAGGGCATTCTGGAAACGTAAAGCACATCGGAACCAACAGCCGAAATGCTCTCTTTAAAATTGTTGCCCAGTCCGTTAGCTACTGTCATTGTGGTAACAACTGCTAATATTCCGATTATGATTCCCAGTGTTGTGAGAATACCCCTGGTTTTATTTGTTTTGATTGCTGAAAATGCAATTTTAAATGATTCAATTTTTTCCTGAAAAAAGCGCATGATTAAACCTGTTTATTTTTTATCATCTTCTTTTTTTACATTGACTTGGGAATTATTTTTTAGTGACTGACTTATGGCTCGGTAACTCCCGGTAACAATTTTATCACCTTCGTTTATTCCTTCAACGATTTCAATGTGAGTTTCACTTTGAATACCGGTTTTAACTTGTTTTGCCTGGGCTTTATTTTCTTCAACGAGAAAGACGACCGGAACAAAACCGTCTTTATCTGCAACGTATTCATTTTCTGATGTACTATCTGCAGCAACTGAATCTTTTTCTGCTTTCTTACTTTTCGTTTTTAATTGATCCGGTGTACGGACTGTAACACATTGAATGGGAATACCAAGTGCATCTTCACGGATTTCAGTAATGATATCGCTGCTTGCAGTCATGCCCGGTCTTAATTGTTCGCCGGGATCGATTATGGAAATTTTTACTTCGAATTCGGTTTTCTGATCTGTTGTGCCTGATCCTGAAATGGTAGCACTGCTGGCGATCTCACTTACTACGCCCGTAAAAACTTTATCTGGCAAAGCATCGACTTCAATTTTTGCGCTGTCTCCCACAGCAACAGAAACAACATCGTTCTCATCAACGTTGACTAACGCTTCCATACCGGCAAGGTTGGAAACGATCATAATCACATCTTCCTGGAATTGAGAACCAAGCGCAATTTCTCCGACTTCTTTATTCAGTTTGCTGATGGTGCCTGACATGGGTGCATAAATTGAGGTTTTAGAGAGATCGTCTTTCGCCTGTTTTAAAATGGCTTTTGCCTGCTCAACCTGTTGGAGGGAAGAGTTGTAGCGCGCTTTTTCCGCTTTATCGGTGGCATAGGTTTGATCCAAATTTGCCTGAGATTCAAGATTCTTCTCGAATAATTCTTTTGTTCTGGCATAGTCTTTTTCTGCTTTGAGCATATTTTCTTTTGCAAGTGTAGCATTGGATTGGGATGCTTTCAGGTTTGCTTCTGCGCTTTCGCTGGCAGCCAGGTATCGCTCCCGGTCTAACTGAACGAGCAATTTACCATTCTCTACCCATTCACCTTCTTTGACATTCAGGTGAGTTATTTTTGCAGCCACATCGGCGCTAATTTTAACTTGTGTTTTAGGTTGTATCCTTCCCGTGGCTGTAACAGTTTCAACAATTTTCTGTTTTCCCACTTCTTCAGTTTGTACAGTAATTCCATCGGGTCCTTTTTTTGATTTGGAAATTGAAACTACAGCTACAATTATTATCAAGAGGATTACTGATCCGATAATGATTTTTTTCTTTTTTGACATTGCTTGTTACTCCATGTTTATTTTAAGGGGGATTGTTATTGATTGAAAGGAATTAAAATGTATTCTAATTGGTTTGAATTCGTTTACGGCAAAGTTGTTGGAAATGTTACATGAGGGAAGATATTTTTTTCTTGAGGTTTTTTGATTTTGCGAAAACAATCAGTGGTTACATAATTTTAGAATACATTTAAGATGATTAATGCTTGGATGAATATTTTATAATAATGAATCCTCTACGAGGATTATGATTTTTGCGACTTGCCAATTTTTACAATAATATTACCTCTACAAGGTAACTTATTGTCTAAAACTCAAACGTAATGTAATCTTGCATAAATTGAATTGTTAAATAACATCATAATGGATTCGTAATCTATATTTTTTGAATGAAAACATCGTAGATGTTTTATTATTGTAAAATAAATACTTCCTAAAGTTTTACATCCTCGTAGAGGATGAATAAAATAATGCTTATTGTCTGTGCTGAACAGGGACTATTCGTTGATCACTAAATTATTTTATGGTGAATCAATATGAATGGAGTTTTAAGTTTAAAGCAGCTTTACTAAACCTTTTTGCTTACATAATAAATTATGTCACAAGTATTCGATAAAATCCATTCATTGAAATAGTGACAAGCTTATCAAGGTTTAGCAAAGCTACTTTACTATAGAGCTAAAATTCAAATGCAAATCCCAAACTACTAACCCCACCAAAAATACCGGTATCACGGTATGCGTAATCCACTTTAAGACTTGTATTATGGAGTAAAAATGTTTCAATACCAAAACCGAATGACACACCATAAATTGACTCCGGCATGTATAATGCTTTATACCCGCCTCTGAAGGAAAATTTTAACATACCCGGCAATGTCCAGGAATATTCAGCTCCCAGGTTTACGGATTCGGCATTATTATTTGGATGTAAGGCATCGATTGAGAACATAAATTTATGAACATCTGTTACCATTGGGGTGATGGAAACACCAATACGAAAGATGAGCGGCAGTTCCCATTGTGAAAGTCGAAATTGACCGGGAACATCGCGAAAGTTACCAGCCTCATTTGTATTAATATCAATTGGATTGATCAGATCAATTCCACTGTATTGCATTCGTGTGCCGTAATTAGAAATACTCATGCCAATTGCCATTCCGTGGTTGCGGGTTCCAGTGGGGGACATAAATAACGTATTTATTATTACTCCAAGATCCGTGGCAAAGGCGTAAGCATTTGTATGCCAGATATTTGATGTTATGAATTTTGCAGACGCACCAAAAGCAAACCAATTTGTTAAATTTCGACCGTATGAAAGTCCAAATGCCATGTCACTTGCAGAAAATTCTTCACCGGTTCCGTCCTGCATAGCCAGCGTTGTTACCGGCATGTCTCCGTAATTTACGCTGATCAAACTCACAGCAATGGTGCCAATCCCACGAATTGAATGCCCTACTGCTCCAAATGATGAATTAATGTCGGCAAACCAGGGTTGATATACAAACATCACTTGAGTGTTTTCAACGTTTGCCAATCCAGCCGGATTCCAGTAAACGGAAGATAAGTCATTGGCAACACTGACGTAGGCATCTCCCATAGCGCTTCCTGATGCGCCATAACCGTATTCTAAAAATGCTGCTGCTGTTGTACCAACGCGAGTCGGTTCCTGGGCGAAACTGATCAATGAAAGACTCAATGAAATAAGAATAATCAGCGTGATTTTGAATTTTTTCTTTCTCATGATTTTATTCCTTTTCTTTATATTATGTTATAAATTTTAATTTTATTCCAATTACTAATACTTAATCAGATTTAGGCTATTCTGTCATTCCCGCATGCTTTTAGCGGGAATCTCCGTGGAAGACAGATGAGATTCCGGCTAAAAACATGCCGGAATGACAAGATATTCGGAGTTTTTGCTCCACACTCTGAATTTTGTGCTAATCTGATTAAGTAGTATTATTTAATCACAGCAAATTTACCAATTTTTTCCTTCCCGGTTTTCATAGACTTGACGTGATAGACATAAATCCCGGCAGCGATTTCCAGGTTTTCATGCGTTAACATATCCCAATGAACAATGCCCTCTGATGTTGGATTATCAACGTCTATTTTATCCACAAACACGCCGCTGGACGTAAATATTTTTATGGTACAGGCAGCCGGAATATGTGTAAATAGCAAGCGCCGCCGCTGATTTAACATGGGATTGGATAGCGCCGGTTCCATCATATTGGTTGCTACGTATGGATTTGGTACAACTAATATCTTATCCATTTCTGATTCCAGTTTCTGTGTATCAACTGCAACTTCCGGTTTTATTTTGAACCGAATGGTATCGCTTTCAATAAACGGACGGTTGAAATTGATGCGGTACACATCATTTGGCTGGGGCATCTCATTCTCATCGGCAAGATTGTGGAAATCGATACTGAACAAGGTTGCAGCCCAATAAATGTAATCGCTGCCTGGATCAGGAACAGCCGGACCGACAAGAATCACATCTTCAGCCCGATCAAATACCTGGTTTTGATTCACATCATGCACAAACATATCCAGCTTTATGAATGCTCCTGTGGAATCACGGAAGTTACGGTTAATGACATAAAAATTATAATTTTCACTAAGGAGTACATCATCTGTTTGTAATGTTGTCCCGTCAACGGTTTTTACTCTCTTAACCCGATTCAGTTGTGTGCGATAAGCGGAATCTTCACTGGTAAATACGATATCGTATTGCCATGGGAAGTATCGTGATGCATCCTGGGTAACAATTACGTTCATCGGAGAACTACCTTGCACCCAACCAGTACTAATAGAATCAAATTGAGCTTCTGCTATTCCAAGGTATATTTTGAGTTGAATACCATCAAATACTTCGGTGACCAGATCTTTTGACGGATTGATTATCCAATAATTTCTACCGAGTAAAGATGTGTACGCGATATTATCAAATGGGAATTTGTTTTTATCCTCCCAATAAACGAGAGAATCGGCTGTGATATCATATACTGAAAAGCCTTTGTTCAAATACAATAAGTCTGTAAAATGTTGATACTTTACGCTGTGCTGTCTGTGTCCTGCTGTATCTACTTTGAATGTGATTTCATAAGTGTGGTCTGATTTAACAAGCGAATAATCAAAAACTGACGGAATTACCGTTCCGGAACCTTGCACATCAATTTCTTCAGGGTATTCTATTTCCGGAGGAGCGTATCCTGCTGCTTGTTGATGCGGCGTAACAATTTGTACATTTCTGCCGATGAATCGAATTTCCTCCGCTTCATCGAGATCGATCACAATATTATTCTCTGAAGGCGCAACGTTTATTGTGGTGTCAGGAATGCCATAGTCATAAGCTGCCAAACCATAGTAATAAGTGCGTCCGTTTTCTACGTTTTCATCGACGTAAAAGTGGCGAATTCCGGTGTCATCGCCGAGAAAATAGGTTAAACCATTAACGATACCGTAATCGGTGAAACCGGTTCTCCGGTCTTTTATATCGCACTGAAAGATTGGCTTTTTTGCTGAAAAATCTCCGTAGCCATCGGTAATTTGTACGACATCCTGAAATTTTTTATCGGATGAACGATAAAGCTTGTAGCCCTCGAAATCATTAATGTTTTTAAGAAAAGGTTCTCTCGTGTACAGGTCAGCCGCATTGTCCCAGGTTAATATGACTTTGCCATCTCCGGGCGTTGCTTTTAGGGTTGGTTGTTTGGGTGGTTGAGCAAAACGATAATCTGTTTCATAAATAACCTGAACGATCCGCTTCTTCTCGAAAAGCGCCGGCGCCCGGTGATCTTCATCATTCAAGCCATTGAGGGGATCATAAGAATGAATTTCTGCCATTGAAATTCTTTCTTCCCGTCCCTGATATACAGGGAAAGTCCCTGATGCAAATATTTCCACTAAATTTGAAATATTAGCAATGTACTCTTCAAGCAACTGTTCGCTCATAAGGTCAAACATGGGACCGTCAAATTCAAACCATTTTGTTGAACCATGATCGATAGGGAAGAGGGAGAACCTTGTTAGTCCCAACATATCCGATTCAGTTACGTCCAGAACATTGTAATTTGGTTCACAGCCCACGCCTTCTATGTAGTCCGGTTGATGATTACATTCTCCTTCATCCGGGCCATTATAATTTAGTTCGCCAGGACCAACACCATCTAATCCCACATCATCACCGAAATTTTCATTTTCTTCATAAGTTCCATTTTTATTGGCATCTTCACCATCCATCCAATCCTGATCTTCATCTGCATCCCAATGTTCTTTTAAATCTTCCAAGCTTAAATTGTAAGCGTATAATAATTGATCCAAATCGTGAATACCCTCTGTCGGTCCGATTTTCTGAATGGGAGGATCACCCGGGCGAGGATAATCGCGTTTCTCATCGAGGAGTCCGTCATCGTCGTTATCAATGCCATCGTAGGCCAATCCCGGGCTTTCCAGGTAGGCAAATCCCATTGTACCGGTTTTAAATCCCCCGGTACCAATGCCATCAATATCCCACGAATAGGAGAGATTTAAAAATTTATCAAAATATCCTAATTCATCGGAGGCATCTCCACCAATTGCATTATCCACCCAGTATCCAAATGCCATTTCAGTGACATCATAATCAGAAATGTTGGCGATAGTATATTCCCAGAAAATTGCATCCTGTGCCTGGGAATTATTCCACTGAAAACCGCGCTGAGAAATCCGAATGCCAACACCGCCCCATGGTTCACCATATTGTACGGTTACATCTGATTTTTTATCACCAATCTTCACATTTGGACGGGGATAGTATTTGATTTGATCATCTTCTCCGAGATATTCCAGATCCTGGGCATCATTGGCGACAAAGTAAGTTTCCAAATCTGCGTATTTCACACCTCTGCCGAAGCGACCATTCCATTCGCCGGGCCATTTAATTTCATCACCGGTAGATGGCCAGCCTGCTGGAGGCCATGATTCAGGTCGATTGCTCATGGCTGGATATTCGTTATTTTCATTAAAATATCCAAATACAGGATATATGCCCCATTGCAGTGTACCTTCGGGATTATAATCTACTCTTTCACGATAGTTGGTCTGTAAAAAATGGAGCGTATCCAGGTTTGGATTGGATTGAATTGCTGCCTTGTCCGTTACTGGAATTGAGTCATTTTCCACATAAACCTTGGCAGCAACGAGCAACCCGATGCCGTCAAGCATTTTAACGCCATTATAGGTATCGGGCCAGCGGGAAACATCCACTCTTGGCCAATCCGATAATTCGGTTGTGTTTTTGAAATAGAGATAGATTCTGTTTCCGGTCATGTAACCTTCTCTGATTGCAGCAATATCTCCGGCAGAATCATCTGGTCCATCATAGGTTTTGCCCTGGGCGAATAGATTGTTTGTAATTGATGAAAATATAACTATTAATGTTAACAGAATTATTTTTGTTTTCATAAAAATACCTCAAATTTTTTGGTCACAGAAATGGAACAGGACACAGAAAAAGAAATAAATTATTTTCTGTGGGCTTTTCTATTCTGTGTCCAAAATTGTTTAATTTTTATCGTTTCACAAAAAATTATTTTATCACCGCAAATTTCCCAATTTTTTCCTGCCCCGTTTCGATTGACTTCACATGATAAACATAAACCCCGGCTGCTATTTCAAGGTTTTCGTGCGTTAGCATATCCCAATGAACAATCCCAGACGATGGAGGATTGCCAACATCAATCTCATCAACAAACACACCTGCGGATGTAAATATTTTAATCTCACACTGCGCAGGAATGTTGGTAAATAATAATTTTCTCCGTTGATTCAACATGGGATTGGAAAGCGCTGTTTCCATCATATTAGTCGCTACATAAGGATTGGGCACTACAAGAATTTTATCCATCTTTGTTTCCAAATCATTCTCATCCACCTTTACTTCCGGTTTTATTTTGAAAGTAATCGTGTCTGTCTCTGTGAATGGGCGTTTAAAATCTAACCGGTAAACATCATTTGGATTCGGTAATTCTATGTTGTCATTGGTCGAATCCCGAAAATCGATACTAAAAATTGTTGATCCCCAATAAGTATAATCACTCCCTTCATCCGGGACAGCAGGACCAACGATGATGACATCTTCAGTAATATCAAATATATCGTTGTCATTGATGTCATGAACAAACATGTCCATTTTGATGTAAGCACCTGTGGAATCCCGAAACGATTTATTCACTACATAAAAATTAAATGATTGATCCAATAACACATCTCCACTGCGTAGATTTTGTCCATCGGTGGTTTTTAATTTTTTTGCACGGTTTGTTCGTGTCTGGTACGCCGAATCTTCACTGGTGAATACTATGTCATATTGCCATGGGAAATAATTGGCAGCATTCGTACTCAATGAAATATTGATTGGCGTATCACCAACGATCCAACCGGAATTTAACGTGTCAAACACCGCCTGGATTATTCCGGTGGATATAGTTAATTGTACACCATCAAAAACTTCAGTTTTTATTTCAGTATTCGGATTTATCGTCCAGAAATCTTCAAGCAAAATCGTAACTTTTGAAAAATTGTCAAATTGGAAATTTTGATAGTTTTCCTGGTAAACTAATGTATCCAAAGTTGCATTATGAATGGAAAATCCATTATTGAGATAATAGAGATCGGTAAAATGGTGATATTTTTTATTGGTCTGTCTGAAACCAACCGTATCCACCTGAAATGTTATTTGATAGCTGTGATTCTGATTTGTTAGTGAATGATCAAAAACCTGTGGAATAACCATTCCTGAACCCAGCAATTCAGCGCCATCAATCATTTCAATTTCCGGTGGAATATAACCGGCTGCTTTTTGCCGAGGCGTAACAACCTGAACGTTTCTGCCTGTAAATACAATGTTTTCAGCTTCGTCGAGATCTATCACTACATTATTTTCCGTAGGCATAATTGATACACCAACACTATCAATTCCATAGTCATAAGCAACAAGTCCGTAATAATAAGTGCGTCCATTTTCGACTTCATTATCAACAAAATAATGTCTTATCCCGGTGTCTTCACCCAAATAATAAAGTTCACCATTGATGTGGGCAAATTTGGCGGAACCCCGTTTCCCGTCGTTCAAATCGCATTGGAAAATCGGTTTTTTGCCGATGGGATTTCCGTACATGTCACGCAGTTGTTCGGCATCGGAAAAATATTTATCAGAAGCTTTGTAAAGCTTATAACCTTCAAAATCATTTTCACGTTTGAGTAATGGCTCTCGTGTGAGTTTATCAGCCACATCATCCCATGTTAAAATGACTTTACCATCACCTGGTGTTGCAGTAAGCGTGGGCATGACAGGCGGTTGAGCAAAACGGTAATCAGTTTCGTAGATGTATTGCACAATTCTCTTTTTCTGAAACAAAGCCGGCGCTTCGTGGTCAGCGGATTGCAGTCCGGTAAGCTCCTCATAAGCATGAATTTCCGACATCGAGATACGTTCAGTCCTGCCTTGTTTCAGTGGAAAAACGCCGGATGCAAAAATTTCTACCAGATTGGATATTTCGCCAATATATTCCTCCAGGGATTGCTTGGACATTATTTCGAACATTGGACCATCAAATTCAAACCAGGTTGTGGAGCCATGATCGATAGGGAAGAGGGTGAACGATGTGAGTCCTACCATATCGGACTCGTTCACATCTGTGGCAGCAAAATTCGGTTCACATCCCACACCTTCTAAAAAGTCTGGTCTGTGATTACATTCACCTTCATCAGGACCGTTATAATTCAAATCTGCCGGACCTACGCCATCCAAACCAACATCATCTCCATAGTCTTCGCCCAATTCATAAGTACCGTTTTCATTAACGTCTTTCCCATCCAACCAATCTTGGTCTTCATCTGCATCCCAATGTTCCTTTAATTCGCCGCCATATACTTCTAAAAACTGGGCGGGATCATAAACACCATCCGTAGGACCAACAAATTCTACAGCGACATTATCTCGTCTCTCATTCATCAATCCATCATTATCGTTATCAATATTATCATAAGCCAGTCCTGGACTTTCCAGGTATGCTAAACCAAATATTCCTGTTTCCAATCCACCTTCGCCGATACCGTCTATATCCCACGAATAACACATATCCAATTGCTGATCAAAATAAGCGATATCATCGTAAGGATTATTGCCACCAATACCATTATCCACCCAGAACCCGAAAGCCATTTCAGTAATATCATAATCTGAAATATTTGATACGTCATATTCCCAGAAAATAGCGTCCCTGGTTTCCGGGTTATTCCATTGATAGCCTCGTTGAGCAACCCGAATTCCGATGCCACCCCAGGGTTGACCATATTGAATTGTGACATCCGGTCTTTTATCCCCGATTTTTAAATTTGGTCGGGGATAATATTTTAAAGTATCATCGATACCGAGATACTCCAAGTCCTGGGCGTCATTAGCAACAAAAAAGGTTTCCAGATCAGCATATTTCACACCTCGACCAAAACGACCGTTCCACTCGCCGGGCCATTTAAGTTGTTCACCCCGGGAAGGCCAGCCCAGTGGCGGCCAGGAATTTTTCTTATTGCTCATGGCGGTGTATTCGTCGTCTTCGTTGAAGTAACCAAACACCGGGTAAAATCCCAAATCGAGTGTTCCTTCAGTGTTTTTATCCATTCGTTCGCGGTAGCTGGTTTGTAAAAAGAACAATTCCGAAAGATCATTTCTGGATTGAATAACACCCGGATCGGTTACCGGAATGGTGTCATTTTCCAAATACACGTGTGCGGCGATCAATAAACCAATACCGTCGGTCATTTGTATTCCATTATAATCATTGGGCCATTTTGAATATCGTGTTCCACAACAGAAGGACAATTCTGTTGTATTTTGAAAATAGAGGAATACCCGGTTACCGGTCATATAGCCTTCTCTTTTAGCTGCGATATCACCGGCTGCATCGTCGGGGCCTTCGTATGGTTTGCCTTGTGCGAAAATATTATGATTTAGAGTAAGGGAAAAAATTATAATTAAAAAAAGTATTATCTTTTTTTTCATGGATATCCTTTATTCGATAAAATATAATAAAGAATATTCGGAGTGCAATCCCTTTATGGATTGCGCATCGCATAAAGGCGATGCACTCCGAATATTTTATTTTATTACAGCAAATTTACCAACCTTTTCTTTCCCGGTTGCCTCTGATTTAATATGATAAACATAAATCCCGGCAGCGATTTCCAGGTCTTCATGCGTTAGCATATCACAATGAATAATACCTGTTGGCGACGGATTATCCACTGTGATACCATCAATAAAAATACCGCTTGATGAGAAAATTTTTATTTCGCATTGGGCGGGAATGTTTGTAAATAATAATTTTCTTCGCTGATTCAACATGGGATTGGATAGCGCTGTTTCCATCATGTTTGTTGCTACATAAGGATTGGGCACAACTGATATCTTGTCCATTTCAGATTTTAAATCACTGGCGTTCACTTTGATTTCCGGTTTAACCTTGAACGTGATCGTATCGGTCTCGGTGAACGGGCGAATAAAATTCAACCGGTAAACATCATTGGGATTTGGTAAAGTAATATCTTGACTGGTGGAATCACGAAAGTCAATACTAAATATCGTTGAACCCCAATAAATATAATCACTCCCTTCTTTTGGAACAGTAGGGCCGACTATGATAACGTCTTCTGTAATATCAAACTGGTCATTGTCATTAATATCGTGGACAATCATATCCATTTTAACATATTCTCCGGTTGAATCACGGAATGATTTGTTTATGACATAAAAATTAAAAGACTGATCTAATAATACATCACCGCTTTTCAAATTATCACCGGCTGCACTCTTGAGCTTTTTTGCCCGGTTTGTACGTGTTCGGTAGGCGGAATCCTGGCTGGTAAAAACGATGTCATATTGCCAGGGGAAATATCTTGCTGTATAATCAGTTAGCGATACATTGATTTGCGTATCACCAACAATCCAACCGGAATTTAGCGTATCAAAATATGCTTCGGTGAATCCGGTGGAAATATTTAATTGAATACCATCGAATACTTCGGTGAGCAGCTCGATATTCGGATTAATTGCCCAAAAATCTTCAAGTAAAATTACTACTTTGGTAATATTGTCGTATAAGAATTTTTGTGGATTTTCCCGGTAAACTACCGAATCCGCAGTGGCATCATAAACCGAATAGCCATTATTGATGTAAAAAAGATCAGTAAAATGATGATATTGTTTCAGGTTCTGTCTGAATCCCACTGTATCCACATCAAAGGTGATTTGATATGTATGTCCTTGTTTCATCAATTCATAATCAAAAATAGTGGGGAGAACTGATGCGGAGCCCATCAAATTGGGATTATCAAAAAGTTCAATTTCCGGGGGAATGTAGCCGGCCGCTTTTTGCCTCGGTGTTATGACTTGGACATTTTTGCCAACAAAACGAATGTTTTCCGCTTCATCCAAATCAATAACGATATTATTTTCAGCCGGCATAATAGCGACTTCAAGACCATCGATACCATAATCATAAGCTGTTAATGCATAATAATAGGTGCGACCGTTTTGCACGTCATTGTCAATAAAATAATGTTGGATGCCGGTGTCTTCGCCCAGGTAGAAAAGCTCACCGTTGATGTCCACAAAATCTGCAGCGCCGCGTTTGCCATTATCCAGATCGCATTGAAAAATTGGTTTTTTGCCTATGGGATTGCCGTACATATCGCGAAGCTGTTCAGCATCAGAAAAATATTTGTCAGAGGCTCTGTATAATTTGTAACCTTCAAAATCGTTTTCACCTCTTAACATGGGTTCGTGGGTGAGAACATCGGCAACATCATCCCAGGTTAAAAAAACCTTGCCATCACCAGCAGTTGCTTTTAGAGTTGGCATTGAAGGAGGTTGAGCAAATCGGTAGTCGCTATCATAAATAAATTGCACAATTCTTTTTTTCTCAAACATTGCCGGCGCGGTATGGATGTCGGCATTCAAACCGGATAATTCTTCATAAGAATGGACTTCTGACAGGGAAATTCTTTCTGTCCTGCCGTGAGGCAGGGGAAAGGGACCGGAGCCAAACATTTCGATCAAATTGCTCAATTCCCCAAAAAATTCCACTAAACCCGGCGTAGCAATTGTTCCATAGGCTTCTTTATCAAACTGCGACATCGGCGGCTCTGTCGGTTGCGGATGATGAAATAACGTAAAAGCAGTTAAGCCAAGCATGTCAGATTCGGAAACATCCAAAGGACCGAAATCCGGTTCAGAACCTAAACCTTCAGTGAAATCCGGTTTGTGATTACATTCCGATCCATCTTCATCCGGGCCATTATAATTTAAATCTTTGGGACCAACACCGTCAGTTCCCACATCATCCCCGTAGTCCTCCTCGATCTCATACGTTCCGTTACCATCTGCATCAAAGCCATCGTCCCAATCCTGATCTTCGTCAGCATCCCAGTGCTCTTTTAAATGTTTTTCGCTCAAACCATACCAGGATAAAAATTTATTCAGATCTGCGATGCCGTCATAAGGTCCAACTAAAACAGTTGCATGATTATCTCTCTGTTCATCTACCAGTCCATCATCATCATTGTCAACATTATCCCAGGGGATACCCGGGCTTTCCAAAAAAGCGATGCCGGTGATTCCGGTTCGCATTCCACCAACTCCAACGCCGTCCACATCCCATGAATAAGAAATGTTTTCATATTTATCAAAAAAGCCAATATCATCAGCCTCACCAACATTTCCCCGGTGTCCAATTCCGTTGTCGAGCCAATATCCAAAAGCAACATCATTCAGATCATAGTCTGAAATATTGGAGATGTCATATTCCCAAAAAATCGCATCCCTGGTTTGCGGGTTGTTCCATTGATAGCCGCGCACCTTCACGCGCAATCCAAGCCCACCCCAGGGCATACCTTTTTGAACAGTTACAGACGGCAGCTTATCGCCGATAAAAACGCCCGGTCTGGGGGCGTATTTTAAAGTGTCATCCTCTCCCAGGTATTCCTGATCCTGCGCATCATTTGCCACAAAATAAGTTTCTAAATCAGCATAATGAATGCCCCTGCCGAATCTTCCATCCCATTCACCAGGCCATTTAAATTCAACACCGTTCGAAGGCCATCCTTCTGTGGGCCATGAACCCGGTCTGTTACTCATTGCCGGGTACTCACTGTTTTCACTAAAATAACCAAAAACCGGGTAAAGACCCCATTCGAGCGTGCCTTCTTCATTTCTGTCCATGCCATGCCGGTAACTGGTTTCGCAATAGTAGAGTGTATCCAAATTTGTGCTGTTTTTTATCTCATTCGGGTCAGTCACTGGTTCTGTGTCATTTCGGAGATAGACTTTGGCGCCAAGAAACAAGCCAATACCATCATGCATACCGGTACCCGTGTGGTCATTGGGCCATTTGGATTGATCGTTGTTTGGCCAATTGGCGAGTTCCGTGTTGTTTTGAAAGTAGAGTAAAACACGGTTGCCACTCATCCATCCTTCTCTTTCAGCGGCAATATCTCCGGCAGGATCATCAGGACCTTCATATTTTTTTCCTTGTGCAAATAAAGCATTTGTAGTAAAAAGAACCGAAATAAGGAAAAAATTAAAAAGAATTTTCATGGGTACTCCTACTACCATTTACAAGCGATCTTTTTACTTATCAGACCTCAATGCAAAAAGGTAAAGAAAATAATGAATATCGAATGATGAATGAAGAATGTCGAAGTTTGAATTCACTTCATCATTCGATATTCGTTATTCGATATTCAGAATTATTTTGTATTCATAACGCACTAAAGTGCAGGCGAAGGCTGAGGCGAAGGCGAAGGAAAAAAAAGAATATCCTTAATCCTTGAATCTTATACCTTGCTTCGCCTTTGCCTTCGCCTCAGCCTTTTCGGTATGAAAGTTAATTGATCTGGGTTAGAAATTCTTTTGCACAAAAAACGAAGATTTGACTTGTAATACTATAAATTAATAATTTTGACTTAAAACCGCCATTAAAAAAGAACTTCCAATCCTACTTTCACCTGTCTCGGTGCGCTATACATTGCCGGGTTGTGTACTGAATCCCACACATCATTAAAATTACTCCGATGACTGGCGATATCAATATCCCTGATGACAGCAGAGTATGCTCTCCCGGTGGTGCCATTAACCCAGGAATCGTTTAACTGATCAAACAAGTTGTAAACAAGCAAAGTGAGTCTGTATTTCATACCTTTGTAACTCATTAAATTGTAATAAGCATTTAAATCGACAGTGGTGCTGTTTGGAATATGCGCATTGTTCGGGAATAAATTTACACGGGATAACGGGCTTTCCGGCAGGGGAGACCAGGTATATGGACTTCCTGAATTATAATAAAAACTCAAGGTAGCGCCATATTTTGGCTTATTATAGCCAAGCGTTATGTTAAGTGTGTGTCGCTGATCCCAACCCATGGGGATTAATTTATTCACCGGATCCTGGTTGGCGCCGGCACGGGAAAATGTACTTGCCGGTGAATCAGCATTTCCCCGGCTGAACTGCAATGTGTAATTTACATAAGATGAAAGAGGACCTAATAAGAATTCGTATTTTACCTCCAATCCCCTGGCATTAGCATAATCTTTATTACTATAGAGACCGTATCGGATCTGGTTATACGTAGTCATAATAATTGCTGACTGCAAATCATAAATGTCGCGATAGAAGAGCGCAACTTCCAAACTCATGTTTGATGATAATTCCTGCCACAAACCAACTTCATACTGTATTGTTTTTTGAGCCTGGATTTGTGGATTTCCCATTTTGGTCGCATAATTGTTCGGTGGCACAAGTCTCGCATGATTTGCATACATGGCATAAAGCGGCGGCATTTGTAAAAAATGCCCATAACCAAATCTTAATAAAGCAGTTTTGCCGAGCTGATAAGAAATTCCAAGCCTGGGACTGAATTGGTATTTAGGATCGGCATCTTGTGGTGAACTCATTTTATCCGGATTATCAAGAAAACTCAATTGATTGGAAGGATTACGCCATTGAGAAGGATAGGTTATTCTAGGATCAAAATAATCAAAACGAAGTCCCAGGTTGACAACCATCTCACTGAATTCCATCTTATCTTCAAAATAACAAGCAAACTCAACAGGCTGCACTTGGTAGATTTCCGAATATACTGTTGAATCCGGTAATATTTCAGGTTCATAAAAAAGGAAATTTCTTTTTGTGCCAACGAATTCACCATCCACAAAAAGAGAATCTGTTTTATAATAATTTTCCCAACCTGTTCCGTAATATTCATTTCTAATGTCGGAGTATCGATTGTCTAAATCGTGATGAGTAAAAGATAAACCGGTATTAATACTGTGTTGTTTATGAATTTGCCAAACAAGGTCAAATTTCGCATTAAAATCATTCATCCATCGCTCGGTATGACCTTTATCCTGTCCACCTGTCGCAAATCCACCAGAGCTTCGGGCATACCTGCCGTGAATATAGCCATCATCCAATGGATTTTCAAATACATAAGTGCCATTGTAGTTATTGACATACGAAATTTTTAATTCATAAAATGCTGATCGGGATAACATGTGGTTGACCTGAAATGCTACCATTTGTGATTTGTGATAACCGGTACTTCGTCCGTCCGGCTTATATTTATTGCCATGCTGGTAGCCCTGACTTTCGTCATCGTTGAGGATATATTGCAGTGATAATTTTAATGAAGAAATAGGTTTCGCGGTTATCTTCGCCCAATAGTTTAGGTTTTTTGACCAACCCATGGGAACATATTCGTCATTACCGTTGTGTTCGGAATACCAGTTTGTAGAGTCCGCAGCAGTAAAATCACTAAAGTCCGTTGGTAAAAATCTTTGGATACCATTTAAATGATTTTTATTGTTTTGATAGCGGATGTTTGTGGCAAAGGTCAAATGATCTTTGTAAATAGGTCCGTTTAATGATGCTCTATAATCTTGACGCCGATTGAATTCCGCATCTTTTAATCCGATAAATATGTCTTTATGCGGTGTAATGTAATTAGCAAAACTCGATGAAACTGAACCATGAAATTTGCTGCCACCACTTTTTGTAATAGCATTTACAACACCTCCCATAGCATTGCCGTATTTAGCGCTGAAGATACCGGTAATAACTTCAAGGTCTTCTACAGCATCCTTTTCTAAATTTATTGTTTGGGCAGCCCGGTTGTTATCATCATCGCGTCCACGAGTAAAGGATTCGTCCACTTGAATTCCGTCGATGAGATATGTCACTTCGTTTCTTCTTCCGCCGCGAAAGTGACCTAACACAACACCAGGCTGCATGGCAACAACTCCGGAAACTGACTCGGTTGGTAAGTTATCCATCTGCTCCGATGAGACGTTACGTATCGAACTGGTCTGATCTTTTTTAATGGTGATTCGATCAGCCGTAACAACGACTTCTTCACCCTGAATTGTGGTCTCTTTGAGTTTTCGATGAATTTCTACTGTACGGTTGACAGAAACGCGAACATTCTCGACAAGAACAGTTTGATAACCCATCATTTGTATTCTCACAGAATAGGTGCCCGGGGGTACATTAATGATGTAAAAACTTCCGTCCATGCTTGTGGCAGCGCCCATTGTTGTGCCCACAATTAAGATGTTAGCGCCAACTAATGGTGAATTATCATTAGCGTCAGTAATTGCGCCGGCGATCTTACCATTTGTTTGGGCGAACGAGTTGACGTAAGAAAAAATTACCAAAACAACTACAGAGATTAACGAGTTTAACGCTTTTTTCATGGCTATTTCCCTTTCAAAAAAATTGTAGTGTTGAAAAGTTACTTTTATTTTGAATTTATTGTTTTGTATTGTCAAAATGATTAGAGTCAAAATTATTGATGATTTAGTATTCACTTTAGCAAAATTGATAGCGATAGTTTTATTTATTAAATTCAGTATAAACATCCCCCCTTGCCCCCCTTCTAAAGGGGGGAAGTTTAAGAAGTCCCCCTTTGAAGGGGGATACAGGGGGATGTAATTTATCGCAAGCTGAAGAGAGAGCCTAATCATTAATTATTTTGACTTTTATAATTTTTAATTAAATAGTGTCTGAACGAAAACCCCTAATCTTGGTAATTTTCTGTCATTGAGCGAAGCGACGAAGCAATCCCATCAATAAGCGCTTAATAATCAAGAGATTGCACCCTTCGAGCATTAAAACTTCGCTCCTTCGTCGCTCGCAATGACAGGCGCTTTCTAAAATTTTGCTAGTTTTCGTTCAGGCATTAAATAGAATTTGATTTAATAAAATCGATCAAT
>JACKQG010000334.1_pt1 | contig 69701 bp, 61 predicted proteins | sample 8237621 | NCBI WGS metagenome assembly JACKQG01 (sample SAMN15677084, study PRJNA649215) | marine metagenome | biome: marine; feature: Black Sea; material: saline water; isolation source: suspended particulate matter (SPM) from the Black Sea western gyre | collected 2013-06-09/2013-06-10 | depth... | reverse complement strand
CCCAACCACCGATACTCCTTAATAGTCCTCCTCCGGTCATCTCCGGATTTCGTCCACGGCCGATGTTCACCCGTCTCCCTTTGCTCACGTCCCCCTTTGTTCAACATCAAATTTTAAAGACTCATGTCTTATCCCAACGATTCAGATTTATCTTGGCACGAGAACCGGCTTGTTATACGATTTTTCTTAATTTTTTGGTTAATTTTTTGGTTTGACACTATAAATTTTAATAGTTAAAATAATATTTAAACCTAAGTTGAGCGATTTATTGCGAAGATATGTGCTGAGATCTTGATGCATAAGGGTTTGCGAAAACCACAGGCATACCCGTGGATATGTCGAGGATTTTCGCGAATCCTTGATGCGCAAGAGATCGGTGCAGATCGAGTAAAAAATCGCTCAATTTAGGTTAAAGTAAAGGAGGTCAATTATGATCAATTATACCGCCAAATATACAAAAATTGATTCAGGTTATATGGGTCAGCTGGTCGATTGGCCAGAAGTCATAACTGAAGGTAAAAACCTCGAAGAATGTCGAACTATGCTTAAAGACGCACTTCATGAAATGGTTCTTGCGTACAAGGATCTTGGTAAAAAAATTCCGCTTGGAAATGCTTTAATTGAGCAGCTACCCGTTGAGGTCAAATATGTCAGTCAAACGGCGTGATCTTATTATTATCTATTCTGTTTCCGCATCTCAAATAGTAAACGCCCAATGCCACGCATCATCTGCGCCTAAAGCCAATGAAAACTTGGCAAGAGCGAAGTTTTGCACAGAAATAGCAAAAGCGAAAAACGCCCCAGCTTTAGGCGTCAGAGTGAATGCGATGGAGTCCTCGTTCCAGACAACACCATACACGCGAATGGTTATTTTGCTGTCGTTCCAGTAATTTCCAGGTTGACAATACAACTATATAATGGTATTAATTTTTTATGAATTGGCGCGTTATATTTTATCGAAGTGCCTCTGGGAAATACCCCATTGAAAAGTTTGTTGAGGATCTGCCGATCGAAGATGCCGAAGAAGTTGTTGCCTCAATAGCAGTTTTAAAAGAATTGGGAAATAAAGCCCGGCGTCCACTGGCCGATTATTTAGAGGAGATTAAAGAAAGCCAAAGTATTGAGAAAGGACTATTTGGTGCGTGTAAAAGGAGGCAAGAATGGATGATCTTAACCGCTTAATAGCCAAAAAAGAACGTGAGAAACCGGGGTTTGCCGCAGCGGTGGAAAAACGAAAAGGCGAACTACTTATTGCTGTCAGGTTACGTGAAGCCAGAGAAAAACTAAAACTGACCCAGCGTGAAGTCGCCGAGAAATGGTCTCTCAGCCAGCAAAGCATTTCTAAGATTGAAAATGCAAAAGATAACCACATTTCGCTTCATACTTTAAATGAGTATGCTCGGGTATTGGGCTACGAACTTCAATTTACGTTAAAATCTGCCAACAATTAACCTAACGAATTTCACCCTGGAAAGTGAGACTTTGGCGCCTTGCAGTGTTTGGATAGCAGTAAAACAATATCTTGACACTATTCATTTATTTCATAGCCTATTGCCTTGTATCCAGACACCCGTCTTCCATACATTTTTGCCAGCATCGGAACATTTAAGTCCGCATAATCATATATAATTACCTCTGTTTTCATATCATGCAGACGATGAAGTCTGCCAGCATATTGTGCTACAGTACCTTTCCATGATACAGGAAGTGTTAAGAACAAGGTATCCAGTCTGGAATCATCAAAACCCTCACCAAGATAGCGGCCGGTTGCTAAAATAACTCTTTCATCGTCAACGGCTTTCATTTCTTCCGCCAGTGTCTTTCTTTGCTTTTTCCCCATGCCGCCTTTCATTACAAAAATATTTTCTACTCTTGAAGAAAGTAAGGATTTCAATTTCTCAAGATGTTCACGCCTTTCAGTCAGGACAACTGGAATACGCCCCTTATTTACAGCCTTTACAACATCTTCAACAATCATTTGATTTCGTTTTTCATCAACAATCAATGCAGCATACAGCTCATGAATCATAAGAGATTCTTTGTTTATGAGGGTTTCAGGTATTTGGAAATTTGTAGATCGTACAATTACTTTATGATTGAATGGTCTCTTATCAGCCTGTTTGCGATCATCCACTTTATATCTTACAGGACCACAGTTCATAAAAATGATAGGATGATGTCCATCTTTGCGAATAACGGTAGCTGAAAGACCTGTAATATATTTTGCCTTGCATTGTCTGATTGCGATTTCAAAACTTCTCGCTGAAATATGATGACATTCATCCACAACAAGGTGCCCATATTCCCCAACAATATCATCCACGGTCCCTTTCTTGCTAATGCTTTGAATCATTGCCACATCAATGACTCCAGAAGGTTTGCGTATATTTCCGCCTATCTGACCGATTTTTTTTGGATCAAGTTCTAAAAAACTGCTTAAACGCGCTACCCACTGATCGAGCAATTGTCTCCTGTGAACAAGTATCAATGTATTTACGCCTCGTTTAGCAATTAAATATGTTGCAATCACAGTTTTTCCAAAAGCTGTTGATGCAGACAAAACACCGGCATCAAAATTAAGCATGGCTTCAGCCACTTTTTCCTGCTCCGGTCGTAATCTGCCGATAAATTTAACATCAATTGGTTCTCCATGAAAACGTTCATCTATTAACTGAACTTTAATTTTTAATGATTCAAAAAGCGATATTATTTCATCAAGACATCCTCTTGGAATGCCTATATGCTTTGGAAAATCTTCACAGCAATTAATGATTCGAGGTTTACCAAAAGTTGGAAAGCGCATTGCCTGCGCTTTATAAAATTCAGGGTTTTGAAATGCAGCTAAGCGAATTAATCGATTTCTCAAAGATGGCGGCAACATCTCTTTTTCAATATAGATTTGATTTCCAAGAACCAACTTTATCTGATCAGGAAGCGGCCCCGTAACAGGAACTTCTTTCTTCCTTGATGGTGGCGCAAGCCATGGTTCAATGTCATCTTCATCTGTTGCCACTATCTTGACACCAAGGATTCCTCCACGATTTTCAGCCTGGTCTATTATTTTTTCAACTTCTGAAAGCGACATTCTTTTGATTCTTGAAAGAAATGCCCATTGGTCTTGATATGGCATTAAGCTGTCATCCAGAAAAACAGAGTTGCCTTTTTCTCTTGGTTTCTTTTGAAGCGGAAGCGCTATGAGGTTGCCGAATCCACCCTTCGGCATTGTGTCCTGTTTGGGGAAGAAGGAATCATATGAATCAAGCCCGATTTCAGGCCGCCTGTCCATTGTTTCCGTCAAAATGAAAGCTCCAAGCCTTCTTGCCTGACTGGCTGGAACAGGTTCAGAAAAGAAAATCCATACATGCCCTCCATTACCTGAACGTGATCGTTCAAGAGCTGCCTGGACATTATATGTTTTGCAGGTTTCCAGATATGCTGAAACATCATCCATCCAATTTTCTTTGTCAAAATCAGCAGCCAAAAACCAGCATGTTTCGTCTAATAATAATGGATAGATACCAATAGTATAATCCCGTTTGGATTTGCCATATACATCAGCGCCCATAAGATGATTTCTTATTATATCATCAGTTACCGGTATGAAATCACGGTTTTCACAGTCAGCGCATTTTATCTTTGGTTTTCTGCAAATACCTCTTATCCATTCATTTCGACAACACGGCTGATATCCTTTCTTGCCTGTTTTGGCGCTTTCAAATCTTTTTGGGAACACATCTTCTCGTCCCTTGAATAAGGAACGAAAAAGAGCTATTTTATGATTTTGGTTTGACCTGCTTGTTAATGTATTTTTTTCATATACTGATGAATTACCTCCCTTAGACCTTTTTTCTCTGAGAATTTTTAAGGATTCAATTTTTTTCAGCAACCGAGACCTGTTTTCTTCAAATTCTCGAAATTCTCTTTCCGCTGAATTTATTTGTTGATCAATTTCTGTTAATTCTTTCAAGAACAACCTCGCTCACATGGTAATTAAATACTTGAGTTTTCGGAAATCGGTGGTTTTTTGTTAGGGTCAGGAATATGCTTTTCCCTCGTTCCCGTTAATATGGTTGAAGAAAATTTTAAAACGCTGCCTTGCCTTGTCAAAAGCATTTGATGGAATTTCTGGTTTCGCAAGTTTAATTAGATCAGCGTCATCCTTTGAAAGTGCCTCTGCAAGCTGAATTTGAAAATATGTCTTAATATCTTCAGTAATTTTATTTTCTGCAATTTCATGAGGCTTTACATCCCCTGAAGTTGCATCTTTAAACGGCATCCATTGAAGCTCTTTCTGGCTGAGATAATCTGAAAGAAGATCTGCCAGGTAATCTAAAGCAAGCTTTTTATCGATACTGTATTTAACGGATCTGACCTGTTCATTATATACAATATGAAAGGTAATGCCCCTGTTGCCGATCCATTTTGAGCTTTCAACGCCGCAAAGGGAAAATACATAAAACAAAACCGGTTCCAGTATATATTTGTCCGGCTTCTTGCCAGGCTTGTTATATGAACCGCTTAACACCAGCGCATGCCACTCGTCCCCATTTTCTTTCCAGACCCAGGGAAGCTGGCCGTGAAGCTCAACTTTGCGCTGAATATCTTCAGATCTGCTGTTTGTAGCTTTAACGGTAAGGGTTAACGGGCTAAAATATTTTACAACACCCTGGCTTATGCGAAGGGAATAGTCATCTTCCGGCTCTCCAATATAAAACGCCCGGTATAAAGCATTGCTTGACCTTATTCCTTTAAGCACAGATGAAATTGTTTCGGCTTTTTTTAGAACTTCGTCTTTTAATTCATTTTTGTCCAATGCGGCAAATAAGCCTTCCGGTGTTTTACTTTGTCTGAGGAAGTTATTATAGGCTAAGTTATAAATCTCTTCTATCTCTTTTGCGTCGGCATTATTCCCTTTGGAAGAAAAAAAAGAATCGAGCCATTGTTTTAACGGCTCCATTTTTAACCTGTAATCTATCGGAAAATCGGAATAAAAGGGCTCGTCTTCGCTGAGAACGATTTCTTCAACACTCTCTTTCTCATCATATATACCCAAATTATGTTTTATGCTCTGTGAAACAGGATCTTCCAGAAACTTTTTCAACTGTTTTAAAGTAATTTTTTCAGCGATTATGTCTTCGTCTTCAACAGCCTCGATCTCATGTTTAAGGTCAGGATAAAATGCCGCAGCATTGTTTAAGTCATTTTTTAAAGCTTTTTCCTTAACATGCCGCCATAACTTATTTTCCCTGTAATATGTTAGCCTGTCGGCCATTGAATAGTTCACCATAACATCAAAGCATTCGTTTACACTGTCTTTGTCAAGATATCTATTGCTGCTGCCCTTTAAAGGAATCTCTGCTGTCTGCAACAACTGCCCGGCCGGCAAAATTTCCCCCTCAATATACCTGCGTAACTGATTGACCACCGAGCATGGCTGAAGGATGCGGTCTTTTTGCAGATCCTTTGAAATATAGCTGATATATAGCTTGTCACGTGTAGAAAGCAGCATTTCAAGAAAAATATAACAATTGCGTTCCGGCTGGCTGATATCGCCTATCCGCCTTTTAAGCAGCCTGAGATCCAAGGATGAACTTTCCGCTTTCCCGGGGAATGAGCCTTCTTCCATCCCCAATACATAAACAATCTTAAATGGTATGGGCCGCATCGGCTGCAGTGCGGAGATTGTGACCCCGCCGGTTAAATAATCGCCATAACCTCCTGATATTGAGCTTAACCTGGATTTAATAAATTCTTTAATCATCTCTATATCAAGCTTTGAGTCTTCATCATCTTCACTAATAGCGTCATAAAATTGCAGGTTGTCAAGCGCATTAATAAGAGAATGTTTAACCTCTGTTTCTCCTGCAAAGTCCGAAGGTATATCCAGCAGCTCATCACAGGCTTCTAAAAACCGGCCATTCCACTCCTTCCCTGATAGCGGGACATCATTTAAATAAATTGCAACATTATTCAGCTTCTCAATTACAATGCAGAATTTTTCCATTAGATGAACATCGCCTGTGTTTAAATCAAAATATGGAACAATGTCCTGAAAATGTTTAAAGCTGCCTGAAACAGCTTTTTTCGATTCCACAGGATTTGACATAATTCTTGACAGGCGCAGTCTCTGAAGCCCCTGTTTCCAGGTGTAATAAGGGCTTTCACAATAACCTTTTTCCTTTTTTGACCTTTGATCAAAGTCATGAAATATGTTTAATTCTTGAGCCCAGTATGCCCATGCTCTTATTTCCTCAAATCCTATCTTCCATTTGCTCATGAAACAGGGATTTAAAATCAGATCAAAAACCTCCCTGCGTGAAAATCTTCCTGTGGCAAAATCAAAGATCGACAAAACCCCGCGGCCAAATATGCTTTCTATCTCAGCGTGTGAATCAACAAGATTATATGAGAGTGATTTTGGAGATCGATTAAAAACAGAGTCAAAAACAAATTTATATTTTGATATGTCCGGCACAAGGATCGCGATATCGGTTAACTGCAAACCGTTATCCTGCTCAAGGTTATATAAGATGCTGTTATATACTGTTTCAACTTCTCTATATATGCCGGGGCAGGCGACAATTTGCAAAGACCTGTCCTGTTTTGGCCCGGCTTTTTTAGAGGGAAGGGTCAGGATATCGCTCTGGATTCTCTGCAGCACCGTTGCCGGGGTTTTTTCTTTTGCAAAGCAGGCATGAAAATCATAATCTGTCAGTTCACACAAAAGGCGAATACTTTCCCTTCCCGGCTTGCCCCATAAGGATAAAAGCTCATTATCATCCTGAACAAAAAGTTCTCCCTGATCTTTTTCTTCCGATTTTATAGCTAATTTTGTTAGATTTTTTCTTAAAATCCATCTTTTTTCTTGAGGGGTTTTAATATCTTCCCAGAACTCACGGGATGGATTAAAGGCATATATGAAGATTTCATAATAATCTTTCAATCGCCCGATAAGTTGCAAATGAAAAGGGGAAATCTGGGACAAGCCGAAAAAATGCACAAAATTATTTCCATTAACGGCAATTTTCTTTTTTTCGCTTTTCCCTGCAAGAAGCCTGTCTGCGTATTCCATCATTGAAAGATAGAAAGAGTTGCTTTTATTGAAAAGTTTGTCCCGCAATTTATTTGTCAGCAAATACAGCTTTTGCTGACACAGCTCCATGCCTTTTGGAAGGACTTTGTTTTGACGCCATTTCTGAATCATGTCCCAGCGATTGAATTCATATTCTTGAAACAGTCGGGCAAATTTTTCTGAAAGCTGCCAGAGCCTTACGGTATAATCCGGTCTTTTAATGTTGTCAGGATTGAGGAGGTAATGATTTATCGGTTCAAATTGAATTCTATTTTCATCGAGGTTTTGCAAAGCATAAAGCAGCAGCATCTGCAAACAGTCATTATCAAGCAGCTTTGGGTTTAATTTTTCAGTGTCCAGATTTGCTAACAAAGACCACAAGCCGGTCTCTAAAAATTGAAAATCCATATTCATGCATATAAACCGTTTCTTTGCCAGGACAAGCTGCAGCCATTTGATAAGATTGGCATTGGGAGCAATTACAAGCGGGGCTTTAAATACATTTTCTTTGCGCCTGTTCTCCAGGTCAACCATTAAAGCAAATTGCTCTGCCAGTTTATCCAAACGATTGCTGAAATATAGCTGAATCGACATTATATATACTCCGGGTTAATGTGCTTCGGCCCAGTTAACACCGCATGCGACATTAACCTTCAGTGGCACCTTGAGGTCCCAAACCCCTTCCATGATATTTTTGACAAGTTCCTGAACCAAATCGATTTCATCGGGAGGCGATTCAAAAACGATCTCATCATGCACTGATAAAAGCATTGCGGTTTTAAGCCCTTTACCCTTTAAGGCCATATCAACATTTATCATCGCCACCTTTATAAGGTCTGCGGCAGATCCCTGGATGGGGGTGTTAATGGCCGTGCGTTCGGCAAATTCGCGCACGTTTCTATTGGAGCTGTTGATATCAGGCAGAAGACGGATACGGCCGAGCAGAGTAGATGTTTTCTTTGTTTGTTTTGCATCTTCTATTGTCCTGTCAATAAATTCTTTAACCCCTTTGTATCTTGCAAAATAGTTTTCTATATAGGTTGTTGCCATCTTCCGGCTTATGCCAAGCTCTTTCGATAAACCATAAGCACTCATTCCGTACACAATGCCGAAGTTTATAACCTTTGCCTGCTGCCTTAACTCAGGAGTGATAAAAGAAGGAAAAACCTGAAACACTTCGGCCGCCGTGCGGGTATGAATATCCTCGTCATCCTGAAAAGCCTTTATCAGTATTTGATCATTTGAATAATGTGCCAGAATGCGCAGCTCTATCTGCGAATAATCGGCTGAAAGAATCGACCATCCTTTTTTAGGGATGAATGCTTTGCGGATTTCCCTGCCGTCATCGGTGCGCACAGGAATGTTTTGAAGATTCGGATCAGAGCTGCTTAGACGGCCTGTGGCTGTAACGGTTTGATTAAATGAGGTATGGATACGGCCTGTCTCCGGGTGAATGAGTTCAAGCAGAGCATCGGTATATGTTGATTTTAGCTTGGACAGACTGCGGTATCTTAAAATAATGGCCGGAAGTTCATGCTGTGCGGCAAGGGTCGTTAACACATCGACATCTGTTGAATAGCCTGTTTTCTTTTTAGTTTTTTTCTGCACCGGCAGATCGAGCTTTTCAAAAAGAATCCGGCCAAGCTGCTGTGATGAGTTTATATTGAACTCTTCTCCAGCAATGGCAAAAATTCTGCCTTCAAGCCCTTCAAGCTGGTGTTCAAACGATTTTGAAAGAGATCTGAGCTTTTCTCTGTCTATACATATGCCTGTCATTTCCATCTTCATCAAAACAGGCACAAGAGGCATTTCAACCTTTTCAAAAAGCTCTTCAAGACGCGCCTCTTTGAGCATGGGTTTCAATGCATCGTAAGCCATAAGTGTAATATCAGCATCTTCGCATGCATATGGACCGGCCTTTTCTATCAGGACATGAGAAAAACATAAGCCTTTTTTGCCTTTGCCGCCCGTAACCTCCGAATATGTAATTGTCCTGTGATCAAGAAAATCAAGAGCTATCTGGTCGAGATTATGTGCGCGTTTTGAAGGATTGAGAAGATATGAGGCAAGCATTGTATCGAATACAATGCCTGAGAGATTAATCCCATGACGCGCAAGAACTATCCAGTCATATTTGATGTTCTGGCCGATCTTCTTGATATCCGGGTTTTCAAGAACCGGCTTCAACAAGTTTAAAACCTCATCAAGACCGGGTTGATCCGGGACGCCCGGATAATCATGGCCGCAGGGGATGTAAAATGCTTGATCAGGCCTGCTTGAAAATGACAACCCCACAAGCTTAGCCTGCATGGGATTTACAGAGGTGGTCTCGGTATCAAGGGCAAACAGCCCTGCCCTTTCAAGATTATTGACAAGATCGGAAATCTCGTCAATGCTGAAAACTGTCTTGTAATTTTTCTTGGAAAGATCGCTCTTTCGAGGAAAGGCCTGCTGCAATTGCCTGAATTCAAGGTCTTTAAACAGCCTGGAAAGAATATTATTATCAGGAGTTTTAGCTTTCAACTCTTCCGGATTAAATGATAAAGGCAGGCTTGTATTAATTGTGACAAGCTCTCTGCTCAAAAAGGCCTGGTCTTTGTATTTGACAAGATTTTCATGCAGCTTTTTCTTTTTTACAGTATCAATCCGTTCATATAAAAGCTCCATGCTTTGATATGTTTTAATCAGATTAATAGCGGTTTTGGGGCCGACACCCGGCACGCCCGGAATATTATCCGCTGTATCGCCGGTCAGGCCCATTATATCAATTATCTGCAGCGGCTCCACTCCAAAGGTTTTCTGTATGGCCTCCGCATCTATTATCTTATCTTTCATGGGATCCCAGATAGTGATTTTATCGGTCACAAGCTGCATGAAATCCTTGTCCCCTGTAACCATGACCACATGGAATCCGGCTTTTTCGGCAACTGTCGAAAGGGTGCCGATGAGATCGTCTGCTTCATATCCGGGCATCTCGATAACCGGCATATTGAATCCCTTTGTTATATCCTTTATATATGGAATCTGAATTGACAGGTCATCCGGCATGGGGGGGCGATTAGCCTTGTATTCTTTATATATCTTATGCCTGAAAGTGGGCCCCTTTGCATCAAAGAACATTGCCAGATATTCAGGAGCTCGTTCTTCAATAAGCTTTAAAAGGGTCCTGGTAAATCCAAAAGCAGCGTTTGTGGGCAAGCCCTTCGAGTTTGTAAGGCTTTGGATTGCATGATAAGCGCGATATATATATGCGCTCCCGTCTATCAGGTATAATGTCTTTTCTTTATTCATGGCAGTTACTTCGCAGGATAAAATTGATATTTACTATTTTGAAACAGAAAAATCCATCATATTTTTTCGGCGCTACTTCTCAGGCTAAGAAATAATATTGCATTTTATAATTACACTTGATATTGCGCTTACAGTCAATATATAGCAATATTTATTGTGCGTTGGCGATAAAAATTAAAGAGGTTAAAATCATGGCCAATATTAAAGAGATTAAAGAAAAACTAAAAGATATGGAATCCACAAAGATTCTATTTACCGATCTTAACGGAAGGATCATGAGCCTGCCGGTAAATCCGGAAAATATCGAGATGCTGATTAAAAATGGAATCGGTTTTGACGGAAGCTCTATTGCCGGATATGCCACGGTTGAAAACAGCGACCGGCTTCTCCTGCCTGATCCGGAGAGTTTTCGTGTTATAAAATTTTCTGATGAAACACTCGGTTTTTTTATCGGCCATATTTATAATGAATGGGGAATGCGGGCCAAAGCTGATCCCAGAGCTGTGCTGGAAAAAGTTTTAAGCAAAGCAGAATCGGAACATGGACACAGGTTTATGGTTGGGCCTGAGCATGAGTTCTTTTTGCTCACAGGCGATGAATTTGGTGAAAAGGAACATTCCGACAATGCCGGTTATTTTCAATCCACACCGCATGACAAGGGTGAGCTCGTAAGAAACAGAATTATCAAAATACTTAAAGAGTGCGGAATAAAGTTTGAAAAGGCCCATCATGAAGTAACCCCTTCCCAGCACGAAATCAATCTGGAGGCTATAGAGCCCTTGAGGGGAGCAGACCGTACAGTGCTTTTTAATTATGTTACGCAGAAAGCTGCCGCAGAGTTTGGCTATTACGCAACCTTCATGCCCAAGCCTTTTGATGGATATAATAGAAATGCCTTTCATATTCACCTTTCCATGCAGAATCAGGACGGGGAAAACCTGTTTTATGAAGAAGGGGCAGATCATAATCTAAGTTCTATTGCCAAACATTTTATCGGAGGCATTTTGAAATATGCAAGGGAAACATCAATTGTCATGGCCTCAAATTTCAATTCATACAAGGCATATGTGATGGAGAGGGAAGCCCCGATTATCAGAGGCTGGGGTTTTAGAAATAGAAGCTCAATGGTCAGGGTGCCCTATGCCGGCAAACCGGAAAACACGAGAATTGAACTGAGAAATCCCGACCCGGCAGGCAATGTATATTTGCAGTTTGCGGCCTTTATTGCCATGGGGCTTAAAGGTATAGAAGAAGAGCTGCAATGCGGCCAGCCGGATATCCGAAGCGCGTATGACAAGCATTTTCATGCCCGCGTAGCTGATAAGCGGTTCCTGCCCAAAAGCTTGTTTGAAGCTCTGGTTGAGGCTGAAAGAAGCAAGTTCTTAAAGGAACTGCTTGGCGAGCGGATTTACCATAACTATATGTCTTTAAAAATAGATGACTGGGAAGACCATAGAATACATGTTACCCATAGAGAGCTGGAAAAGTATCTGAGCATCTGATGCAGTAGTCAAGTAGTCGAGTGGTCGAGTGGTTTAAAGGGTTTTCTCTATGGTCTCTGTGTGCTCCGTGAAGAAAAGGAATAACTCAAGTTTCGCACCCTTTTTATTTATTAAAGCCTTTAAACGGTAAGGGCCAAAATAAATTTTTAAAGCGAAATATTATACCTTAAGCTTCGACAACGGCACCAATAACAAACATTAAGACACTGCTTGAAACCACGTATGAGTTCAGTATGTTATATATCCCTTGTGCCTGTTCTTGGCACAAGTCGTGGAGTGCTGGTTAAAAAAGACAGATAAATCATTTCGCTTGAAAAATTGAATTTGGCTCCTTTACCACCTTGACTTTGATAGAAATCAAGGGTGCGAAACTTGAGGAATAACTAATGGAAGAATGGGTAGAACAACTGCAAAACAGCGTTAATACTCTCGATAGATTAAAAGAATTTATCAATGTCAGTCCGGAAGAGGAAGAAGCCATAACGACTCTAAATACAAAATGGGGAACTACTCCATACTTTGCTTCCCTGATGAATCCGGATGATCCCAATTGTCCGATACGCAAGCAGGTGATTCCATCTATGAAGGAAAAAGAAAATCGCTATGGTATGCACGATTATCTGATCTGGAAAGAAAACAGGGAAACCGATGAGGTCAGGCCTGACAGTATTGCCAGACAGTATTATGACCGCATTGCCTTTACTGTAACGGATACCTGCGCAAATTACTGCCGTCATTGCTTTCGCAAGGAGATTGTTGTTAATCGCGATCTTAAGCTGCGTTTTGATGTTAAAGAAGGTCTTCAATGGATCAGAAAGCATAAAGAGATTCGGGATGTTCTGATAACCGGCGGCGATCCTTTTATTTTCTCAGATGACAAGATAGAATATCTTATTAATAAACTCCGGGAGATTCCCCATATTGAAATGATCCGTTTTGGTACTCGGACGCCGATTGTACTGCCACATCGCATCACCGGAGGCCTCAGGAAGGCGCTTAGCGGCTTTCACCGGGTCCCCATCTGGATAAACACCCATTGCAATCATCCTCAGGAAATTACCGAAAAGACAGCCAGGGCTGTCTATGATCTCCTTTCCTGTGGTGTCAATGTCGGGAATCAGGCGGTCCTTTTAAAAGGCATCAATGATGATGTTGAAACATTCAGAAAGCTGCATCAAAAGCTTCTGGCAATCCGCATCCGGCCTTATTATGTCTTCTATTGTGAGCCGGCGCCGGGGATCGATCATTTCCGCACGCCGGTTGAAAAGGGCGCAGAGCTTATCAGAGACGCACTCCGCGGCCACACAACCGGTCTTGCCCAGCCCATGTATGTCATTGCCACAAATATAGGCAAAATCCCGCTCATGCCCGACTATTACATTATTGAAAAATCGGACAAAGAATACAGGCTGAAAAATTATAAGGGGCAGTTCACCACTATACCCAATGTTCCGGAATAGCATCGACTCAAACATTGTGAGATTATTGAAAGCTCTTGTTTAAAAGTCGATTTTCAAAAGGAGAGACCTTTGAAAAATGCAGTCCAAGCCTAAGAAAGTGTTGCTTTTATATACAGATAAATACTATTTTGTAAAACAGATATACCCGTTTGGGTTGGACATTATTGCCGATTATCTTCGCCGGCATTCTTATGATGTAACCATTGACTTCCCTTTTCTTCCGGAAACCGATCCTGAAACTAACCTGATCGGGATTTTAGAACGCGAAGATCCCGACCTGATAGGGCTCGGGCTCCGGAACATAGACACTTGCATGGCCTGCGAGAAGTATGGAAATCATAAGGGCGCCGGATACAGGACTTTTTATTTTCTACCGGATGTAAAACAGCTGATTGATATTATAAAAAAGCAAAGACCCGGGGTGCCTCTAATCGCCGGAGGGGGCGCTTTTACAATATCTCCTGCGGCAATCCTGAAAAGGCTGGGGATTCGATACGGCGTTGTCGGAGAAGGTGAAGAGGCTGTGCGTCAATTTCTTGAAGCATTTCCTGATGACGACAAAATATCCAAAATCCCCAACATGATATTTCAATGCAGGGATAGTTATAAGATAAATCAGAAACAGCCATACGCCTTCAGGAAAGCTGGAAGAATTATTGAAAGGGAAAGTAAATTCAATTATGCTTATGAAACTGCGGGGCTGCCGATACAGGTAAAACGGGGATGCAATCAGAACTGCTCTTACTGCGTTGAGCCTCTCATTGAAGGCAGAAACTTTATTTTCAGGGACCATGATGATGTTATTTATGAACTAAAAAATATCGCTGAAAAGTATGATGGAATTAAAAATATTTTTTTTACAGACACAGAGTTTAATATACCCGATCTGAAACATTGCTCTACTCTGGTCAAGAAAATAATCAAATCCGGTTTGCATGAACATTTTCGATTTTCTTCTCAATTTTTGCCCAGGCCCTTTAATGATGGATTCGCAGAGCTTTTAGCCCAGGCCGGCTTTTCCGTTGTGCTTACCTGTGACAGCTTTGCAGACTCTGTTTTGAAGATAAATCGAACATCATACCGCCAAAATGATATAATCCAGACCCTTGAATTATGCCGTCAATTCGACCTTGATTGCACAATAAATCTTGTTTTTGGTCTTCCCGGAGAAACATATGAGACAATTGATCATACCATTGAACAGATGATAAAGTTTTCGCCGAATTTTTTAAGGCGATATGAATATACAATCGGCGGCAGAATTTACAAAGACACACCTCTTTGTCGTTTTGTCGACAAACAGGAAAACAGCCGTCATCTATACGGAAGAAAATCGGAAGGGTACCTTGAGCCGTATTATTATTGCTGTCCTGAAAGCCCGTTAAAACTCAAAGCATATATTGACGATATTTTGCCCTTTTCAATAGATTATAAAAACAATTATGAGGAGCCGATGTTTCAGGACCTGGCAATAAGGTATTTAATTGACCAAAAGGACTGGGATAAGGCTGCGACCGGATTTTTCAACGCCGATATTTCGGCCCGGACATCTGTTTATGATTATTTTTTCCGCAAACTCACAGATTACGGAGAAATTGAAACAGCAAAACAAATATCTGAGCGTCTCATAGAGGCAATTCTTGAGACAGGGAAGAATTCCGAATACATGGAACAGATTCCACTTATAAAATATTACTTGAGTTTGCTAACATCTGCAAATTGAACTATTATCCTAATTGAGCCAATGCTAAATTAGGGTATAAAAATACAAAAAGGTAATTTATTATGCCGCCAATTATATCGATCGTAGGAAAGTCCGGATCAGGCAAAACCACACTAATAGAAAAGATAATCCCTGAATTAAAAAGGCGTGGGCATAAAATCGGCACAATTAAACATGCATATCATGGATTTGATATTGACCAGAAAGGCAAAGATAGCTGGCGGCATAAGGAGGCCGGGGCAGATATGGTAATTGTCGCCTCGCCGGGTAAAATCGCCATGATAAAAGATGATAACTCCGAATCTCTAAAATATCTTGAGAAATACTTCCATGACATGGACATAATTATAGTCGAAGGTTATAAGAGGGAAAACAAACCTAAAATAGAGATCTTCCGTTCATCAACGCACAAAAAACCTCTTTGCAGGGAAGATAATAATCTCATAGCCCTTGTCACAGATTCAAATATAGACTTGAAAGTGCCGAAGTTCGGATTGGAAGAGATAGATAGCCTGGTCGATTTTATAGAAAAAAAGTACTTATGAAAAAAAGTGAACTTACACATTTAAAGAGCTGGTTTGCTGATTATGTGTCCGGTTATTACACCGCTGATTCAGAATATAACCGCGCTATCAGGTTAAAAGAAGAACATACAAAACGTGTGTGCAATAATATTGTCATGTTAGGCAAATCCCTAAACATTTCAGAGCAGGAGCTGCTGTTAGCGGAAACAACGGCTTTACTGCATGACATCGGAAGGTTTAAACAGTATGCCGTATACGGCACATTTAATGATATGAATTCTAAAAACCATGCCAGGCTGGGATTGCAACAGATAGGGATGCATAAAATTTTGAATGTATTTTCAAAATACGAAAAAAGACTTGTCGCAAAAGCTGTTGCATATCATAATGCCGCTGTTCTTCCAAAAGCAGAAGATGAAAACACCCTGTTTTTTATACGGCTTCTTCGAGATGCTGACAAACTTGATATATGGAAGGTTTTTATTGATTACTACAATGAACGGGAAAAGAATCCAAATCCAATCATCGAGCTGGGACTTGCAGATGAACCCATATGTTCACCGCAGGTCTTGCAGACTTTGAAAAAATGCAAAACAGTAAGAATAAATGATTTGAAGACACTAAACGATTTTAAACTGCTCCTGACAGGCTGGGCATTTGATCTGAATTTTGTTCCCTCATTCCAGACCCTTCAAAGCCACAAATATTTAGAGCAGCTTGCGTCAACCCTGCCTCAATCAAAAGAGGTAAAAGAGGCTGTGAAGCAGGCGCTTGATCATGTGATAAAATGCTCAGGAAATTTTAATAAGGAGATAAACAATGAAAGCAGCAATTGTTTTGCTGGCCATAGCAGGAATCTGGTTCCTTTTACAGATGTATATCCTGCCTAAATTAGGGATTTCCACATGAATGAAAAATGCCTGTCAGTTGACAGACCGCAAGCAGGATACACAAGACCAGAAATCAAAGGATAAAAAATAAGGATAAAAAATGCTATGGCACTACTAATTACAGGAGGGGCCGGCTATATCGGCTCTATTTGTGTTGAAGAGTTCTTGCTCCAGGGGCATAAGGTAGTAGTAATAGATAATTTACAGGAAGGACATCGTAAAGCGGTGCTTCCCGAGGCTATTTTCTATGAAGGGGATTCTGGCGATCGATCTTTGTTGAAAACGATTTTTCAGAACCACTCCATTGATGCGGTAATCCATTTCGCGGCCGATACCAGAGTTGAATCCTCCATGACCGATCCAGGTCAGTTTTTCAATAATAATGTGGCAAACGGTATTACACTTCTTGATGCCATGCGAGAGGCTGACTGCAACCGCATAATCTTTTCCTCCAGCGCCGCCACTTTTGGCGAGCCTCAGTATATCCCGGTGGACGAAAAACATCCTCAGATGCCGATTAATCCTTACGGGGAATCCAAGCTGATGTTTGAAAAGATTTTAGACTGGTATCATAGAGCCTACGGCCTCAAATTCAATGCCCTGCGATACTTCAATGCTGCCGGTGCAAGCAAAAGGTTTGGCGATGCAAAACGTCACGTAACTCTTCTCATTCCGGTAACCATTCAGGTTCTGCTTGGACAGCGTGAAAAGCTGCAAATATTCGGCAACGATTACCAGACAAAAGACGGTACCTGCATCAGAGACTATATACATGTGCTGGATCTGTTCCAGGCTCACATCCAGGCGCTGGAAAATCTGGATAAACATCCCAACGGCAAATATAACCTGGGGAATGGGCAGGGATTTTCGAACCTTGAAGTAGTCAAAACTGTAGAACTCGTAAGCGGCAGAAAAGTTCCTTTTGAATTTGCCCCCCGAAGGCCAGGAGATCCGGCAGTTCTTATAGCCTCTTCAGATCTGGCTCATCAGGAACTACATTGGAATCCAAAGTATGCAAAACTGGAAGATATCGTCGCCACTGCCTGGGAATGGCATAGAAAGCATCCGAATGGATATAAATTTTTTTAATTCTATTCTTTCCGGCCTAATCCTCTTGTTCTCTTGACATTCAAAAGTGTTTTGTAATATCTATCAAAATATAGAGTAAAGAAGCTTTACTCCATGCAGATAGAGAAAAAGGGCAATGAATAGATTAAACAGGGTTGAAGAATCTATTGTTAAAACATTTATACATCTAATAATTACTGATTATCGCAAGGCCATTCAAAAAATAATTCTTTTTGGTTCAAGGGCAAGAGGAGTTGCACGGCCTGGCTCAGATTATGATCTGCTTATTATAACGAATGAAAAAGATCCTGTAATAAAAGAGAAACTTTATGGTGAAGCATATGAGTTTTTTTTGTCCAGCTTGGCTGATATCTCATTGAAAATCACCTCGGAGAGTGACTGGAAAACCATGAAACATCGAAACAGCCATTTTTATAAGATAATAAAAAAAGAAGGGATAACCTTATGGACCCAATAGTTATTGAGGAAATTTCTCAAATGATAAGAAAATCAAGACAAAAGATAGAAGCAGCTCGACACTGTCTGGCTGCTGGAGATATTGATGATGCTGTTTCAAGAGCCTATTATGCAGTATTTCATGCAGCAAAAGCTGCCCTTTTGATTGCCGGGATAAATGTTTACACCCATGATGGTTTAAAACAAATGTTTGGGTTACATCTGGTTAAAAACAATCTTATTGAGAAAGAGTTTGGCAAGATATTGAACAGCTTAAAGGAAGACAGAGAGAATGGCGATTATGATCTGATCACCTATTTTGATGAAGAAGAGGTGAGGGATTCTATTGAAAAGGCTGATCGATTTATCAAAAGGATTCTTTTGTTTTTAAAAGAAAGAGGAATTGAAACAGAGGATATACTATGAGCATAAACTTAGAGGTGCAGACCTTGACTTTGTTGAAAAAATCGTTTTCTGCAAGTCTACTTTAATGAACTCACCGGTACCACAGCCTTTGCCATTATTGAGCAGGACAAAAACGAATATAACCTCAATTGAGCGAAACGTTCAATTGATAGTTGTCGTGGGCCAGGCCTGCCTGTGCGTTGCACGCAGACAGGGATCAGGAATCAGCTATCTGAATCGAGCAGTTTTTTATAATATTTCAATAGATGAAATATGCTTTCCTTAGACGTACATTTCTTACCCCCCTGTAAAGAAATCAAATTCCATCTTTATGTCATTCCTGCCTCATGTGTCATTCCCGCGAAAGCGGGAATCCAGTAATTACAAGCGGTTACAAGCCATGGAATTGAGGCACATTCGTTCGCATTGACATTGCGTGCATTATGCAAAAGTTTCCTCAGAAATATCTTGACAGAAGTATATTCTTTTTATAAAAGTATGTTAATTTTAGTTTAAACTAAAGTTAACATAGGAGTAATTATAGATGAAGTCAAGAAAATCACTTCAACCACTACTGAAACAGAAAAAAGACAAAAAGGTATCTCTGCTGATTGGCGCACGGCAGGTTGGCAAGACAACAATTCTCAAAGCGCTTCATGATGAGATTGCCATCAGTTCAAAGGCCGTTTTTCTCGATTTGGATATATACAGCAATTATGAGAAGGTTAGCGCCTTCGAAAACTTTTTAAATACTTTAAGATTAAACGGTTATGATGAAAATCAGAGGGAGTTTTTCTACGTATTCCTTGATGAATTCCAAAGATATCCGGGGCTGACCCTCGTAATGAAAAACATCTACGACAATTTCGACAATATCAAGATTTACGCATCGGGCTCATCTTCAATCAAAATCAAGGACGAAATTCAGGAATCGCTCGCAGGCAGGAAACAAACAACCTATGTTTATCCGCTAAGCTTTGAGGAATTCTTATGGTTCAAGGAAGATAAAGATGCCATTCAGCATCTGCATAACATCAGAAAATTAAAGGGGAAGCATCTTACGCAATTAACTTCCAAATTATTCGCATACTTGAATGAATTTATGGTGACCGGCAGCTACCCCGAAGTCGTTCTGGAAAATGACAAGACAGGTGTCCTGGAAAGCATTTTCGACCTCTATGTCAAGAAGGACCTGCTGGAATATCTGAATGTCTCGAAGATCGGTCATGTAAAACGGCTGATAGAATATCTGGCAATCAATAACGGGCAAAAAATAAAGTATAATGAGATCGGACAGATATGTTCTCTGCGTTATAAAGAGGTTCTTAATTATATTGAATTATTAATAGAAACATATCTGGTAGTTAGCCTGAGGCCTTTTTTTTCAAACAAAAATTCTGAGCTTGTCAAAATTCCAAAAATCTACTTTATAGATAATGGCGTAAGAAATTATTTCATCAACAATTTTAATCCTGTTAACAAAAGAAATGATTCCGGGTTCTTATTTGAGGGGTTTGTGCTGTCTGAATTATTGAAGAGCGGTATAAAAACTGATATAATTAAATTTTGGCAAGATAAGAACAGACATGAAGTTGACATTATCCTGGATTTTATCAGCAAACAGATCCCGATAGAAATTAAATATAAGGAAAACCTTAAACGTGAGGATTTCATAGGGCTAAAAGCCTTCTGTGATATGTACCCGGAATCGCGCGCACCATTTCTTATCAACCTGGGCAGGCAGAAACAGGAGAAAGGATATGAACTCATTCTGCCTTATGATCTGTCATTTTCAGGTAGAGAGCTTTAAAAAATACCCTAAGGTCTGCGAAAGACATAAGCTTTTTACCATAGATCACGGAGAACCAAGAAAAAAGAAGTAAATCAGCCATAATGACCACGATCCGGCCTTTTGAAACAAATTTATAGATAACTTTTTAAGCAGAATCAATTATTGAAAATAATGAAAGACATAAAGTATAATTAATTCCCTTGTTATGAAGGCATTGTGCAGGAACTAACCAGCCCGCAAATATTATTATTAAAAGCGTTAGCTGTTAATCCAAGCACAAAGATTCTTTCAACCAAATATATGAATAAGCATAAACTATCCATCGGCGGGATTCAATATGCTCAAAAAAAGCTTGAGCAAATGGATTTAATTGAAAAGAAGAATCAGGTTTGGCAGGTTGTAGATCCAGTCTTTAGACTATGGTTATCAGGCTTTTAAAAGACATCATCGCCTGCGCACGGGAATGGCACAGAAAACATCCGAATGGGTATACCACAACCGTTCAGGGTTCAGGGTTCAAAAAATTAGATTTCAGGACGTGTATGATTATGCTGCATGTGTTCACGCTGTCTGAATTATTGAAAAAACGCAGATTTGGTCATTTATATTTTCATATGTTGCACATTAATTCCAAACGTTTTTTCATCTTGACAATATATCTTTTAAAGCTATAATCAAATCATGTATGAATTGAAATACAGGCGCCAGGCCAGAAACTATCTGGCACACCTGCCGCTGAAAATAAAATCGGCCATAGTAGGCAATTTGCATCAGCTTGCGGCAAATCCTGATAATGCCTCTCTTAATATCGACGTCTTAAAGGGACGAGAGGGATTTCGTCTCAGAGCGGGACAGTATCGTGTCATCTATACACGTCAGGATGACCGGCTAATAATAGAAATAATAAAAATCCGCCCACGTGGCGACATTTACAAGAGGTAACTATGGAATACCAGACAATTAAGGAAAATGGAAAAGTAAAGTTTGTGGTGCTGCCCGTCAAGTCATTCCAGGCCATCCTTGACCGTATAGAAGATGAATCCGATCTGCGCGACATTCGTGAGGCCAAGTCTGAACCGCTATATGATCAGAACGAAGCGGAAGACTATATCTTTATGAATCCTGTCAAACGGGAGCGCCTTGAAAGGGGATGGACACAGAAAGAACTTGCCGGTCGAATCGGGGTAAAACAGTCAACCGTGGCAAAATGGGAACGTGAAGGCGCTGTTTATCGCAAAGCAACCAGACAAAAGTTAGCGAAAGTTTTTGGAATAAGCGAGGCAACCCTTTCTTAAAAAACCACAGCCCACATTCTCACTTCTCTGGAAATCTCTCATGATTATTCTCGGTCATAAAATGGCACAGAAAGCATCCGGATGGGTATAAATAAGTTTATGGGTTCATGCGACTACTTAACTTTTCGAGGCCTTTGTGGCCGATCTGTCAGTAAAAATCCTGCCAGATACAGGGGAATGGAATTTGCAAAACCGATCTCTATACCATCTTTAAAAACATAAGCGTCTTTCAGATTTCTTATCTGTTTTCTTTTCTTGCTTTTCCCTCCGACCTCTATTTCAATTCGTTTTTCACCGTCAATCACTACAAAATCGGCATTCATGGAAGAAAACAAGGGATAAGCGCCCTCAATTTGGGATGCAAAAAATGATTCCCGTATGTTTCCCCTGTCAACATCGCTTTTCCATGATTCAAATGCAACAGCATAATAGATATTGGGAGACTTAAAGAGGATTTTTGAATTCTTAAAAACCCGTACAGACGAGGATTTGGTTCTGACGATCTTAACTATTTCCGCCCTGTCCAATAGATCAAAGTATTCATATAACGTGTCTTTTGATACACCAATTTCGACCTTAAGCGATTCGATATTAAAGAGGGGTATTTTGCTCATAGCTATAAAGGCCAATAATTTTTTTAATTTTAGACTCGAAAATGATTTCAGGGATTTTAGCGTTGAAATATCCTCGTAGATAACTTTATCAAGGACATTAGATAATATGTCAAAATATTCATTTTGGGAAAAATTGAGAAAAAAGGGATAGCTGCCGCTTATCAAAAAATCGTTAAAATCTCCAAGTATGGTTTTGAACTGATAGATAAGTTTGCCGCATATACTGATATGGTTGGACAAGATTTGAGAAAAAGAGAATCCCTGGAGTTGTTTTTGATATTTTAGTTCAAGATATTCTCTAAAGGAGAGTGGCTGAAGTGAATATAGGACGCCTCTCCGTGAAAGATCACCTTTTTCATATAAAATATTCAAGGTTGAACTGCCGAGAATAATGAATTTTTTGTCAGGATATGCGTCATACAGCGCCTTTACTTCAATGCTCCAATCTTTTTGCTTATGAACCTCATCGATTATCAAACAGTCACCATGATACTTAAAGTATTCACCGGCCGTTTTATAGAGTCCGGTTTTCAGTACTAATGGGTTATCCGCTGAAATATAGAGGCACTTCTTAATATCATTGTAAGTTTCAAGGTAATGCTGCAAGACCAATGTAGTCTTCCCGGTTCCTCTTGCACCGGTAATAATTATCATCCTTTGGTCCCAGTTTATTATTTCGTAAAGGCGCCTTTTGAAATCCAACGAAATCTTTGAAATCATTCGGCCATGAATGCCGAAGAGTTCATTTAGCATAACCCCTCCTTTTGTCGACAACACACGACAGAACAGTTAAAATAATGACTATTATACTCGACGAATAAGGGTTGTCAAGAAAAACTATCCCACGCCGTACCTCGTGACCCCACGACCATTCATATCCTCCCCCGCCCACCGACCTGGATTCCCGTTTTATAAAAAGATCCTTGAGTTTGGCGGCAAAAAAGAATACTAACCATTCAGCCACAGATTCACACAGACTTGTCCGCATTTGGAGGATAAACGCAGATAGGTTTAAATACAAAGAAATTAAGGTAAATACTCAGGTGGATAGACTGAAGACTGTTAGGAAAAAGCGCATTGTATAAATAATTGACGCCAATTATGTATCTAATAAATACAATGGGTTACAAAAATAAGCTCTAAAAAGGATCATCTGAATGTTATCACAAAACAAGATGTTGAGAAGCGCCAATCAATATCCTTGCTTCCGGTTCCGATTTTTCTAATCCGACTGGGGCAAAAAAATATGCAACATTTCCAGCAACTTTATACTGAAAAAATTTGGGCTCACACTTCGAAAATATGAAGAAAAGTGGGAAGTTGCTTTTCTCTCAAAGACGTGATATGAATTATTTATGAAACTAAATGAAATCACATTAGAAATAGAAACTATTGTTGGGCAGATCATTCGGAAATATCGTCCTATGAAAATAATTTTGTTTGGTTCTGCGGGGCGGGGAGAATATGATGAGGTTAACGATCTGGACTTCCTTATTATAAAAAAAGACGTACCTTTGCGCGGCATTGATCGAATGCGCGAGTTGGATGGCTTAATCGAGCGAAATATTGCTGCTGATATGCTTGTTTACCGTCCCGATGAATTTGATGAGCGAATTAAATTAGGCGACCCATTTATAAAAACTATTCTCCGTGAAGGCAGGGTTCTTTATGGCTGATTCACAAATAATTAGTGAGTGGTTAAAGAAGGCCGATGAAGATCTTGAATTTGCCATTTCAGTTATTGAAGATAGTGCATTTTACGCCCAGATTTGTTTTCATTTTCATCAGGCCGCCGAAAAGTATTTGAAATCCTTAATTATAACCTGCGATTTGGAATTCAAGAAAATTCATGACTTGCCAATGCTTTTGAAATCATGCGTGAGTAAAAAACCTGAGCTCGAAATACTTATGGATGATTGCAGGCTTTTAAACGGATTTTATATTGATACACGATATCCTGTACACTGGCCGACTCAATATACAAAGGAGGAGGCTATTAAGGCAAAAAAGGCCGCAGAGCATATAGATGTCGAAATAAAAAAAGCTATTAAATCCTTTAGATAGCCTCGTTACTTATCTGGTAACCATTCACGAGTTCAGAGCGGTTTATCGTTCCCGCTCTCCTGCGCGGGAACTCGCATGGTATGCATTTCTACGCTGGAGAATGTAGAGCCTGTTCGGAGAACAGTTTCTACATTCTTTACTTTCCATTGAGATATAGAAAATCTCCTGATGGGTATAAAAAAGCCTTTATGATATGCAGACAGAGAAGAATATTTACAAGTAAACATGGGTATGAATACAATTAGAGACACGACGCCGCAATTAAGCGAACAAAACACAAGAGAAAAGATTTTCAAGGTCCTAAACCTGAGTGTCCCCATACTAATGGGGATATTCATATTCTTTAATCCCTTCTCCCACACAACGTCCATAAAGGAGGTCTGTTTTTATGGGTCTGTCATAATTGTCCTTATTTTAATCTGCTTCAAAAAGATTGACTTTTCCTTTAAGTCACCACTTACACTTCCTTTTGCACTCTTTACCGCCTGGGAATGGCATCGGAAGCATCCCAATGGGTATAAATAAAGCCTTCCATGATATGTATCCTGATACGCGTACACCATTTCTCATTAACCTGTACTGGCAGGATCAGGTTTGTCTTATATGAGAAAAAGTTGGAAACGGTACACATTTTTTTTTCGATTTTAAGATACTTCAAGATATGAACGTTACCAAATTTTTCTTGAGACGATTCCTGAGCAATTTATACTCATGTTTTCGATTCTGATATATATTTATTTTTTCACATTTTTCAATAATTTTAATTAGTTCAATGCTCATTGCGTGTCTACTTTCATTCAATGCTATTAACTTCATTCTTTTAGATTTCTTCTTGTGAATAATTCGTTTAACTTCTCTTACAATTCGCGCATGTACGGCAAGTGCACTTCTCTGGTCCTTCTTTTTCTTTAAAGAAGTCCCGATACCTGCTGCTTGATATGGATGAAATCTATACCTCGAAAGGGTTTCTTTAATATAGGTCGGTGCATCAAAAAAAAAGGCTATAACGGATATCCACCAATCGTGACCGATCCATATAGAAGATGATATTGGAATAATATAATCCTTTAAGGAAGAAGAAAAAAACATTGTACACCCCGGGACAGGATTTGAAAAACCAGCCAAGCGCGCCCTTGCTTGACGACCTATTACCGGCAATGGTTCGTCGGATGGTGCTACTTTCCAGTAACTATTTGCAAGTGTATCCCCTTTTTTATTAATTAACTCTAAATCATGAAAACATAACTTTGAATCTCTATTATCTTCCAGTGAGTTAAATTGTTTTTCAATCTTATCCGGTTTCCACACATCATCTTGATCGCATAACGCTATATAATCAGTTTTACATTTCGAAATTCCTATTTCAAAAGTTTTCTTAGCTCCTAAGTTCTCTTTATTTTCAATAAAAAGGAAAAGGTCTGGTAATTCTTTAACATATTTCCTTATTATTTCTTTCGTTTCATCCTGAGAACAATCATCTACAATTACAATTTGTTGAGGCCTTTGTGATTGATTTATAATACTCTTCAATTGTTCATCCAAGTATCTCTCACCATTATATGTAGCTACCACAGTTCCAACAGTCTTCATTAATTCAACCTCCAATTTCCGCATAAGTTGATCAATGTATAACAAAAAACAGTGTATTTTTTAATAATTATATGATATAAGTAAACGTTTTGTTAAAAATAAGAAGAACTTAAAATGGTTTTATCGGGGGAAATGCTCTTGTTAAAAAAAATTAAAGCAAATACAAGTTATTTTAAAGTGTTAAATCAGATCATCCCAATTTTGATGGTGATTTTTCTATTTTTTAGTCCCATCCCTCACACAACGTCCATAAAGGAGATCTGTTTTTATGGGTCTGTCATAATTGTCCTTATTTTAACCTGCTTTAAAAAAACTGATTTTTCATTCAAGTCACCTCTTACACTTCCAATTGCGCTTTTTACCGCCTGGGCATTCATCGGCCTTTTCTTTGCGCTTGATAAAGGAAACAGCATACATGATTTTCGCGCGCATCTGCTAAAATATCTGGCCATCTACTATATCGTGATTAATTTTTTCAATTCCAGAAAGAGACTTATTGTTCTATCGTGGACCATTATCATTTCTGCTGCAATTTTTTCTTTCGGAGCGATCACTTACTATTACATTATTCTCGGACATGATGTTTCAGGTAGATTTGTATTATTCGCTTATAAAGATTATATATACGTATTCGCCCTTCTTCTATCAGTTAGCCACTTGTTAAACAACACCAAATTATATAGCAAGGCTGTTCTTCTGATTTGTATTTTAGGAATAGGAACGGTAACGCTTCTTACTCAAACTAGAAGTGCCCTGCTTGCGGTAGTCTTATCGCTGATTTTTCTTTTAAATAAAAACAAAAAGATTTTGATTGTGTTTGTTATCATTTTATTGGTGGGGATAGAAATTATTCCCGGATACAAGAATCGCTTTGCTATCACACATATTTTGCGTAATGAAAGAATAGGTATAAATTTAACCTCTTTAGAAATTATCAAATCTTATCCGAGCACAGGAATAGGTTTCGGCATGCAAACGTATGGAAATAAAAATCTTTTGGATTTAGATAAATACAACGCAAGAATTCCCCCAGAATACCGACAAGGACACATCGTAGCCGCCCCTCATAATACATTAGTTGACGTTACTGTGAGGACCGGCCTTGTGGGACTTGCGTTATTTCTCTATATACAATTTACCTTTGTCTGGATGGGATGGAAAGTAATCAGACACAGAAGAAATGATTTTATCAGAAATTGGGGAATTTGCCTCATGGCCAGCTTTATCGCATACTTCACCCAATCAATGTTCGCTGATGCCACATTCGGCCTACAGGCAATCGTTTTTTATACAATACTTGCTATGATGACCATATTGTGGAAACTCGATTCGGAATCTAATGCAGCAAGACTACAGAATCAATAACACTTATAGATGATATCGAATATCAGAAAAATAGCCGTAGTAATCCCTAAATACGGTCTAGTTGGCGGGGCGGAAAGATTTGCTTATGAGCTATCCGAACGTCTGTCCCTCAACAAAAAATATGGCTTGCATGTTTTTGCAAACAAATGGCAGTCAAATTCAGATCGAATCACATTTCATAAGGTTCCCATAATAAAATTCCCAAGATTCCTTACAACAATCAGCTTTGCCTGGTTTGCCAATCGCAAAATAGCAAAAATGAACTTTGATCTCATCCACACCCATGATCGAATATTTGATGCAGATATATTCACCATGCATGGAATTCCTCATCGGATATGGGTGCATGAAGTCCGCATGAAATTCATGAGCCTTTTTGATCGAGCTACATGTTGGGTTGAGAAGCGTCTCGTCAACAACACAAGATACAAAATATTTCTTCCTGTTTCCAACCTGACAAAGGAAAAATTTCTACAGGAATATAAGATAGAGCCAGAAAAGACCCAGGTCATTCATCCCGGTGTTGATATCGACAGGTTCCACAGGCTCGACCGTGAACATTGCCGCAAAGAAATAAGAAAACAATTTAAAATCGATCCCTCCGATATTGTAATCTTATTTGTTTCAATGAATTTCAAAATCAAGGGGCTCGATTATGTTATGGCCGCTGTTGGGAAGGCAAAGGCATCTTATCCTTCTCGCAAGATCAGACTGCTTGTCGTTGGAAAGGGCGATTACAAAAAGTATGGCGCGCTTGCACAACAGACCGGCATAAAAGATAACGTGATCTTTGCCGGTATCCAGAAAGAAAATCTCGAAAAGATCTATCTGGCAAGTGACATTTTTATGATGCTTTCAAGATTCGACACCTTTGGAATCACTGTCTTGGAAGCCATGGCGGCTTCTTTACCAGTAATAATCAGCAATAAGGTAGGGGCAAAGGATCTGCTCAGGGAAGGGATAAACGGATTCATAATTGAAGATACAACCAATACCGATATGATTTGTGACAAAATAGGCTTTATGTTAGACAGCGAAATTAGAAGCACGATGGCAAAAAAAGCTTACAATACGGCTCTCAATAACAGTTGGGACACTGTAGCAAAAAGGGTGGAGGGAATTTACGAGGAAATGTTGCAAACATAAACCGTTTGCCGCTAAGATATGCTTGGATATGAGATATTTTAACCTTATAAAAAATCTATCGAACTGGTGGCTATATTTGGCAACCAAGTTTGGTATTTATAATGCTGATCCTATCTTGTTTAGAACGAGAAGAGGAATACTTGTTGAAGTTCCTCAAAGACTCCTTCAAACCTTTAAAGAGATCTTCATGGATGAATGCTATATGGATGGACTTGAATTACATGTTCCTGATAATTCAACCATTATAGACATCGGCGCCAACGCAGGTTTCTTCACACTTTTTGCAGCTTCCCGCTTTAATGATTCAAGAATATTGGCTTATGAACCAGTACCTTCTAATTTTAAGCAATTGGCAAAAAATCGGGGTTTGAATGCAGATTGCAGTATTGAATGTTTTCAAAAAGCCGTTGCCGGACATTCTAGCACGGTTGAGGTAATGTTTGATCCTGATGATAGCTTTACAACAAGCGCCACAATTTTTCAAAAACCTCACAAACACAATCAAGTTATTCAGGTACCTTCAATTATGCTTTTCGACATATTTAGAGAACACAGAATAAAAAGGTGCGACCTGTTGAAAATGGATTGTGAAGGCGCCGAATATGACATCATTTATGGTTGCCCGTTGGAATGCCTGTCCAGGATTGATCAAATAGCAATGGAGGTTCACGGCGGGGCCGAATCCGGGCAGAACATTGACTCTCTGGAGGCATACCTTATTGCACAAGGTTTCACCACTCGTCGTCGACCTGTGGGTATGTTGTGGGCATGGAAGAAATAGTAAAACCTTTATTTTATCCGTGGCTTTAAAATTACCTATAGAAATGTTTTATGATAACAATTTGATTTAGTTCATGGAAAATACAGTAAATTTTAAAAGAGAACAGCCGAATCTGTCCATTATAGTTGTATCCTATAATACCGCAGACCTGATTGGGAATTGCCTCAAATCTGTTTTTGCAGCAAGTAATATTACCAAGGAAATATTTGTTGTTGACAATGCTTCAACAGATGGAAGCGTGACTCTTATTAAGAAAAATTTTCCAGCGGTTTACCTTATAGCCAATATGGAAAACAGGGGATTTGCCGCAGCTAATAACCAAATGTTACCGCAGTGTAAAGGAAAATACATCTTTTTCCTCAATCCGGACACCGAAGTAGTACCAGATACTTTCAGCAAAGCCATATCGTTTATGGATGCAAATTCACACATCGGTCTTGCCGGAACTAAAATTATTAATCCTGATGGAACTTTGCAATGGTCAGTATCATACAAATATCCCGGTCAAAAACATACAACAAACGAATTGTCGGAGCTCCCAGGTAATATAGCCTGTGTTCTCGGTGCGAGTATGATTGCCCGTTCGGAACTTGTCAAAAAAATTGGGGGATTTGATGAGGATTTTTTCCTCTACGGGGAGGATCAGGACCTGTGTCTTAGAATTAGAAAACTAGGATACGAAATCGGTTATATAGATTCCGCAACGGTTGTTCATCTTGGCGGACAAAGTGAAAAAAACTCATTATCATCAGAAGTATGGAAAAAGAAAATACGTGCTGAATATATTTTTTATAGAAAACATTATCTTCCAAAAACTATTAAGCGGATCAGCAGGGCTAATATTATAAAAGCTTGGTGGAGAATAATAACGCTAAAACTTTTTATGCCCTTAGCAAAAGACAAAACAATAGCGAGAGAAAAGCTCGGTAAATACCAGGTAATTTATCATGAAGCAAAGAAATAATGTTAGCATATGGAACATGTCATGAAAAAAGAATCTTATCTCGATTACATGATTGCAAGTCAGATATTTCGATTTGATAAACTTGATCTGATTGAAATAGATAACACGCCGGTTTTGCAAGTCAATGCACCAGAAATGATTGAACAGGAAACATGTCTTTTCCATAAAGATGTTTTGAACGGCAATCAATATTTCAATATTATGCACAAATTCGTTGAACAAGGTATCTCCTCAAGAAGGGCAACACCGATTGTTCGATTTGCCGACGGAGAATATGCATTTTATCAAAACAGTTTGCACTGCAACGGCCTTTACCAACAAGCAGAATCGGTGGAATCTATAAAGAAAGCTATGCCCATACATATTGAAGCGCTGAAAATTCTGGCTAAGTCGGGTAAGTTTGCCTCTTTGATTTATCCCGGAAATGTCCGTCAGGAAAAGAAGGGAGTATTTTCTTTTTTTTGCAGATCAAAAGGAGATGGTTCAGCATTAAAATTTATTGAATTTTTGTTTAATAATAATATCGAATTAACGAATAACAATTATATTCCTTTTTACATAGTTTATGCATATTTGACGTCAAAATCTTTTGGCAACCTTGTAAGCGGAAAAAAGATATGCATTATTAGTTCAGATTGCAATATGGATACGTGTAAGCAATGGTTTGCCCAATTTTCAAGTTATCCAGATATCGTGTTTGCTGAAATTCCTGATTCCTACGTGGCAACCCGGTGGGGATCTATAAAAGAAAAAACATTAAACCAAATACCTCCCAATGTTGATCTTTGTCTTGTAGGAGCAGGAATCGGTTCTCTTTTAGTTTGCGTTGATGTAGCAAATAGATTTTCAATACCGGCCATTGATGCTGGACATGTATTGAACATGATGAATGGCAGAGAAGACAAATCAAATGGGCCAAGGTTATACACCATACACAAGGATACAAGAAATTAAGGATGAACGACCCATTTAAAAAGTACAGAAGACGATTCAGAGAATGGAAGAACAAGCAGCAGCTTAAACGGGAACTTCATTACTATAGCTCTAAATTCGATTCACTTCACCTCACCTTGCCTGACGAAGAAATAATCCAAAAGATTTTTAAACGCAAGTTTCCTAACCTGAAACCAACGCCAAAAGGAAATTTAAATATCCTCGCAATCTACCACCATTATAACTGGGAAAATGAATCGCTGAAACCGTCCCTCGAAAAATTCGGTCAAGTTCGGCATTATGATTGGTTTGAAAATTACAACCACCAAAGAAAAGATTGGTACAAATCCATAAAAGCAAAAATGAATAAAGATCTTGTCAGTCGAGCAAGAAAATGGATTCAAGGTGATTCAACCGACGTTATTTTCACCTATCTGTCAGGGGGACTTGTATTTCCGAATACGATTCAGAAATTGGGTTCATTTGGTGTTCCCATAGTCAATCTATCTCTGAACGACAAGGAAACATTCTTCGGAAAGACAAAAAAGGGTCAGCCCATTGGAATGAAAAATATCTGCCGCTTCTTTGATCTTTGCTGGACAAGTACCGAAGATGCCCTGAAGAAATATTGTGTGGAGAAAGCTCTTCCCATCTATCTTCCTGAAGGAGCTAATCCCGAAATTCATAAACCATACGATTTAGAAAAAACTATTGGTGTGTCATTCGTTGGACAATGTTATGGAAACCGATCGACCATTATTCATGCCCTGAAAGATCGTGGCATTCACGTGGAAGCTTTTGGATATGGCTGGCCAAATGGGCCTTTGCCAATGGAAGATATGATTTGTATGTATTCGAAGAGTAAAATCAATCTCGGTTTCGGTGGAGTGGCAGGACACCAGGACACTTACTGCCTAAAAGGAAGAGATTTTGAAATCCCCATGAGTGGCGGTCTTTACTTAACCGAACACAATCCCGAACTCGAAAAAGTCTACGATATCGGCAATGAAATCATTACATACACAAATTTCGACGACCTCGTCGCAAAGATCAGCTATCTCCTGTCAAATCCTGAAGAGGCGGAAAAGGTAAGAAAAAGGGGGTTTCAACGAGCTCATACTGAACATACCTGGGAAATGAGATTTGAGAAGATGTTTACGATTACGGGATTGATCTAACAGGTATTTTGCCATTGTAGTGCAAGAATTCTTGAATTGCCCCTTTCACCTTATCAACCGTTAATTCTTCAAGACATTTACTTGTGCCGCTACCATCACACCCTTTCTGGTGACATGGAACACAATCGCAATCCGGAGTTAGAACGCTATGTATTTCTCCCAGAGGCGCCCAATCTCTCCAATCGGAAGGCCCGTAGATGGTTATCGTAGAAGTACTAACTGCGGCAGCAATATGTGGAGCCGCGCTATCTACTCCTACATGCAGGCTGCTCAAGCTGAGTACCCCAGCCAGTTCATCCAAGGTAGTCTTGCCGGCAAGATTAAAAATTTGCCCCTTGCATTTACTTGCAATATCAATTGATTTTTCTCTCTCTCCAGGTGCCCCGACAATAACGGTTGAAATTCCGTATTCTTCGCGTAACCAGTCAATAATTTGCACCCATTTCTCATAACCCCATTCTTTGTACTGCCATCTTGAAAATGGGTTCAGTGTAATCCAGCGGCTTACAACCGCTACGCCGTCACCATCTAAGAGTTTTTTTGCCCGTTTTTTGACTTTTTCAGAAACCCAGAGTTTCGGAATGGTATCTTTTGTGTCTATGCTAAATTCTCTCACAATCTGAAGAGATTGCTCTGCTGCACCATGGATTCTTTCTTTGGGAACAGGTGGATCAACGAGGTGTGTAAAGAGGCAATTACGCCATCTGAGACCGCGATAAAACATTGCGGCCCTAATGGGAGCTCCAGTAAGGAAGGCCATATAAGCCCCCCTCTCGTCTGAGCGAAGATCAAAGACCAGATCGAAGCGCTCTCTGCGCAAATCTCTGATAAAGGATAGTTGTTTGATCGCTTTTTCAAGAAGATTTCCTCTGTATCGCTTTACTTCAAAAATTTTATGGATATTAGGGTCTGACTCCAAAAGCGATCTAAAGCTTTCCCTCAAGAGAACGGAAACATTTGCCTGCGGATATGCTTCCTTTACGGCACGGAAAGTGGGTGTAGCCCATACCACATCGCCGATATCGCCTAATTGAATTAATAAAATGCTGCGGATATCTTTTAATATTAACTTATCTCCTTTTATGAGCATAAAATTTAGCACCTATTGCATCGTTTTTAAAACAATTTGTCATTGCAAGTCCGCTCCGCCAAAGCACTCTCACCAACACATTGATAAGCCACGAGATTGCCACGTCGCTTTGCTCCTCGCAATGACAATTCTGGGGTTATGCAAACGTCTCGCAATGACAGGATAAGATACAATGTTATTTCGGAAACATTCTACTATTTATCTTCAGGGCATCCGGCAAGATGCCATAAGATCAGCCTGCTATAAACCGACAACTTCTTTTTTATGCCCGCATGCATGCCAAGCGTGGCAACAACTCCCACCAGGCTCAAAATTGCATTTATCAACAGTCTGACAAAAATAATCAGGCGCACAAACGGATAAGAACGGGGGCACCATTTTTTAAAATAGATATAGCGTGATCGGTAGAACATTATCCTGGAACTTGCATTATGGCCTACAGTCTGCCCCTGAATATGAAAAATTCCGGCTGATGGAACAAAATATATTTTCCATCCAGCCCGCTTCATCCTGTATGCCCAATCTGTTTCCTCAAAGAAAAAGAAATATCTTTCATCAAGCAGGCCAACTTCATCCATAGCCCTTTTTCTTACCATCAAACAGGCTCCGATACATGAATCCACCTCAACCGGCTTTTTATATTCTCTTCTCTTCCCTGGGAATTTTTTTGGAAACAATATCTGCAAAACGCTCTCATTGCAAAGCAGAGAGAGTGAGCTCGGAAAATTGGCAACAGAGTTCTGTTTTGATCCATCCTGATTAAGCAGTTGACCGCATGCCATGCCTGCATTCTGATTTTTTTCCATAAAATCGAAAAGGTTTTCGACCGCTCCGTTCGTAACGATTGTGTCTGTATTTAGCAGTAAAGCATATTGGCCGCACATTCTTTCCAGAGCAATGTTGTTGGCCGCGGCAAAACCTAAGTTTTTCCTGTTCCGGATAATCTTTATATCAGGATAATTTTGTTTAACAGCCTCCACACTGTTATCGCTGGATGCATTATCAACCAGCCATATCTCAAAAGTTATACTTTTCACAGTTTCGTAGATTGAGCAAATGCAGTCTAACAAAAGTTTTTTAGTATTCCAGTTAACAATTATAATTGAAACGTCCATGCGAGATCCTAACTGAACAATTTTGAATTTTAAATTCTCAGTTTTAAATTAATCACATTTTATTTTCACCACGAAGCACAGGAAGAAGATAAAATATTAATGTGGTAAAAGAATTGCAGACATTGCTGCTTCAAAAACCTGATCAACAGTAATCTGTTTCATGCAATCAATTGTTTTGCACTGCCTTTTAAAACAGGGGCTGCATTCCATATCTGCCCTAATAATTTTATGACCAGGCCCAAACGGACCGGTTCTCCACGGCGCTGTAGGTCCAAAAAGGGCCACAACAGGCGTTCCAATGGCTGCGGCAAGATGCATGGGTCCTGTGTCGGTTGAAACAACAATGGATGTTTTCTCGTAAAGTGCAGCCAGTGTTTTCAGATCTGTCCTACCGGCAAGATTGGATGCCTTAGCCTTCATGTTTGAAATAATATCCTCGATTGCTTTGCTATCTTCCCGGCTTCCTGTAAAAATTACATCAGCGTTTGCCTGTTCAATCAGCCTATCTGCAAGGTTTGCAAATTTCAGATTATCCCAGAGCTTTGTCTCCCACTTGGCCATTGGATTTATTGCAACAAGCGGTTTTGGCGCTTTTATACCGTGTTGCATCAGCAGATCATTTGCGGCATCGCGATCCTGCTCGGAAATCGGAACATTAAATACAGTTTCACGAGATTTAATGCCTATGGATTCTAAAAGCATCATCCCTCTGGTAAGAGCGTGAACCTCCATATCAACCGGCTTAATACGTTCATTTAAGAATATATAACTGTGTTCCTGGTGATCCATGCCTTTGTCAAAACCGATTTTTCGCCCGCCCCTGGCCAGTTCTATTAAAACCCCGCTTTTAAGCAGGGCCTGGAAATCGAGTATTATGTCGTAGTTAGTATCGCGAAGCTGCTTAATAAAACCGCAAGCCTCTCTGAAATTTTTAACACAGAATCGCCCGGCAAGCCCTTTCAGCCATCTCTTTCTCCTTGAAACAATTATCCTGTCAAGCGCTTTGTGCCCTTTTATAACGCTATATGTCGCCTCTTCCACAAGCCATGTGATATGTGCGTCAGGATACTGTTTTCTAACGGCATTCAGAGCGGGAAGGGTATGGATTACATCGCCGATTGCGCTCAATTTTACAATGAGTATGTTCACAAAAGTTCCTTTGCCATATCAAAGACCATGTCAACATCAATTTCATTCATGCATTCAAGATGGCCTTTGGGGCATTTTGGTTTCAAACAAGGGCTGCATTCAACAGGAATCCGCACAATCCTGCTGTTTAAGCCTTTCGGTCCTGTTGTAACCGGATTTGTAGAGCCGAATATGGCAATCAAAGGAATATCAAAAGCAGCCGCAACATGCATCAAACCGGAATCATTTGTAATAAAGAGGTTGCACATATTTATCAAGGCTATTGCTTCTCCAAGATCTGTTTTTCCTGAAAGATCAACCGGCGGATATTTCATCATCTTTGAAATTTTGCGCCCAAGTTCTCTGTCTCCCGGACCTCCAAAAAGAAGTATGTCAGCGCCAAAAACTTCATGTATTTTATCAGATAAAGCAGCGTAACGCTCAGGGAACCACTGTTTGGCCGGACCAAAAGTGGCGCTCGGGTTGATTCCAACCAATCTATTTGTTCTGGATATGCCATGTTCTTCCAAAATTTCAACAGCACGCTTTTGATACTTCTTATTCACAACAAGATCCAGACCCAGACCATCTGCCTTTAGGCCTATTCCCTGGAGAATGCCCAAGTAATATCCGGTTTGATGCATCTTCTTGATTTGAGGCGTGCAGAAAACAGAGTGAGTCAGCAGAAAGCCTCTAACATCTGTATTGTACCCGATTCTACATGGAATGCCGGCAAAAAATGTAATGAGAGCGGCTTCAAAGGCGTTTTGCAGCAGGATTGCCGCATCAAACCCGTATTGTTTCAATTCCCTTGCAAGCCGCAGCTTCCCGGAAAGGCCTTTATGTTTTTCCGCTTCGTCATATATCAACAGGTTATCTACATAAGGGCTGTCTGAAAAAACCGGCGCAACCCATGGCTTGGTTAACAGGCTGATTTTGGCATCAGGAAAGTTTTTCCGGATCGCCCGGACAGCAGGCGTTGTCATGACTGCATCGCCGATCCAGTTGGTGGAACGGATAAGGAGTCGCTTGATACTTCTCAGATTTAAAGATTTCATATCTTTCGCGGCCATTGGCAGTATGGTTTTGTTTTCCAGCGTTGATGAACCCAGAACCACTGGTCAGGGTATTGACGGATAAAGTCTTCTATAATCCTGTTATACTGCTGAGTGTTTTCTTCAACATCCCTTGTCTTGTCTCCTGTTTTTATCAGAGGCACTTCGCGACAGAATTCTGCTTTAAAGCCCAGACCTTCACGCACTAAAAAAACAGGGACAACCGGCGCTTCAGTCTTTAGCGCGAGGAGAGCCATGCCTTTGTTTGTACAGGCCATGTGGCCAAAAAAATCGACAAAAACCCCTTCATACCAGTCAACATTCTGATCCAGTAAAATGACAACCCCTTCATCTTTTTTTAAACTGCTTAAAATCCTGCGCATTGAATGCCTGGTTGGGATCAATTTTGCTCCAAAACGGGTCCGGGTGTTTATAAAAATCGTATTTAAGGACAAAAAATCAAGGGGACGAAAAAGTATGTTGATATTGCGGCCGGTCATGGCCCCAATAATAGGCAGAAGTTCCCAGTTTCCGATATGGGCGGTGAGAAATAAAACGCCTTTGCCTTTTTCAAAAGCAGCCTCGAAGTTGGATAATCCATTGATGAAAAAATGTTTGTTAAAATCTTTGCTCTCTAATCTAAGAGACCATCCTATTTCAAATAAAATTTGGCTGAGATTTTTAAAAACACTCCGGGCAAGAGTTTTAATCTCATATGAACTTTTTTCATGGCCAAAAGAGCGTGTCAGGTTGTTTATCGCTATTTTCCGATGCTTTTTATCACACAAAAACAGAATTCGCCCGATAAAGTTACCCAGCTTGAATGCCGTCTTGCGCGGGATAATGCCCAAGACTTTAAGCAGGCCGGCAATAACTTTGTATGTAATCTCTTGTAAGTTAAACATTATGAACTCGTAAAAAGTCGGTTTTTCACCGCCCGCTTCGCTCAAGACGCGGAGGTAGCAGAGAAAAAATATTATCTTTTCTGCTGAGAGGGCAGAAAAGAAATGTTCTCCATCGCTTTGCGATAACTAAGAATACCATTCAAAGATATATTGTAGTTAGATTTACAGCTTAGTTTTTAAATTGTCGCCTCTCACGACAATTTAAAAAAATAAACTTCTTTGCGTCCTCTGCGGCTCTGCGGTGAATATAGCCTACTTTAGCGGGCCGGGCTCCCATGTCTTGGCATGCTTAAGGAAGACATACCAAGCTGAATTCATGGCGATAACAAGCCCGGGGATGCCGTCAAGAAAACCGAGTTTCCATAAATAACATTCTGCGAATTTGCCAAGAGCATGAACCGCGCCTGCAGGAACAAACCAGCCGCCGGCCGGGCCGCGATCAGCGGAATAAACATCGGAAAACCTGTTGATTGTTGCAACATGGTCTGAAATGTTCCGGTAAACATGATGAAGAATCGGTTCAGAGAGCTGTTCTATCTTTCCATTAACAATTAGTTGTTCGTGAAGGCCCTCCCCTTTCCACATGCCTTTGCCTCTGCGAACAAGGCGCAATTTGCGATCAGGGTACCATCCGCCATGTTTTATCCAGCGGCCGAGATATCTGGATAGTCTTGGCATGGAAAAGGCGGATACATCAGGACCGGCATTTTTGATGGCATGCTGTATCTCTTCTGCAAGAGAGTCGGATATCTCTTCGTCTGCATCAAGACTGAGTATCCATTCCGACGAAGTATGCTCCATCGCAAACTGTTTCTGAGCAGCATATCCGGCCCATTCATGAAAAACTACCTTTACTCCAAGCTTTTTGCAGATAGCCTGAGTGCCGTCTGTGCTTCCGGAGTCAACGACAAGCACCTCATCAGCAAATTTTACGCTCTTGAGCAGACGACCGATTCGATCCACTTCGTTCTTTGCAATAATTGCTATGCTTATTTTTGGCTTTTTCATATTTTTAAATCGTAATCATTGATGGACTCGCAAAAAGACTTTAGAACTTGTCATTTCGAGTGGAACGAGAAATCTTTTCGCTGTAGCATCCTGTAAATATAAGATTTCTCCCTGCGGTCGAAATGACAGATTCTCTAAGTTTGATTTTTTCATAGTAATAGTTCAACCACTAATGTCGTGTCATGTATATACTCGACCACTCGACTACTCGACTACTCGACTACTCGACTATCTCTTCAAGCCTGTTTTTAATAAAATCAATAAAGGCATTTTCATCATCTCCCAGGGAAAGCTCTATACCGACAACAACAAGTTCTACTGGCCATGAAGTTTTGCCGGGAATCCGCACATAGTCCTTTTCAGTTGTGAGGATAAATTCAGCCTGAGCATTAATCGACGATTGTATGATTGCTTGCAGATCCATTTTCGTATATTTGTGGTGGTCTGGAAATTCAAAAAAATCGATCAAATCGCATTTAAGACTTTCAACTGTTCTGCGAAAATCATTATTTCCTGCCAACCCTGAAAAGGCAACGACTCTGCGTCCATGTAACAAACCGTAATCAAAGTTTTGCAGCTCGATGCCCGGCATGCTCTTTTTGTCATTTACCGGTTTATAAAGATTCGGAACATGAAAAGACCTGAAAACCGGTCTGCCGGGCGCCAGGTTTTGAAGCTCCCCGCAGCAAGCTGCGGGGAATCTTCGACCGTAAGGAACTTTGCTATTTTCAGATTCGCTCGCTAACCCCGTCCGCCAGAGTGCTTTGGCGGACTGCGGGGAATGCGCTCGCTTTTGCGGTTCAATTTTATCCATAGTGGCCTGTCTGATGTAATCGGAAACGGAATCAAACCTTGTTAAGACAAATGCATCACTTCGCTTTAATGCAGAGATTGTCTCTCTTAAGATGCCCCTTGGAAGAAGATGCGCGTTGCCTAAAGGACGGCCGCAATCCAAAAGGACGATATCAATGTCTCGCTTCAGGTTCAGATGCTGGAAAGCATCATCAAGCACAATAACATCAGGATTGAATTCCTGTATTGCCAGGCGGCCTGCCTCAAACCGGTTTTGCCCAACAACCACAGGAATATCTTTTAATTTTGAAGCCATCATAAACGGTTCGTCACCCGCCTTTTCAGGCTCCATGAATATAGTATGCCCGTTGCTTACAATTCCTCCTGTTTTTTCCGCCCCCCCCTTATATCCTCTGCTGATTATGGCTACCTTATAGCCAAGGCGCCTGATTATCTGTGCCACCTTGATAGCCATCGGAGTTTTTCCTGTTCCGCCAACCGTTATATTCCCGATAGATATTACCGCGCAGGGCAGCCTTTTTGATTTTAGTAGCCCTGTTTTATAGCAGAATTCTCTTAATTTTACTATGCCGCCATAAACAAGAGAAATCATAAACAAGAAAGAGCCGAAAGAGAATAATCGGTCTTTTCTGTTCCCTGTTATAATTGTTTCTATCTTTTTTCTGATCCTGACCATCACCTGATTATCCATTTAGGATTGAAGATTGAAAATTGAAGATTGAAAACAAGAGAAACAAATAGTGGCTGAACGAAAACTATCTCCGCCGGAGGCGGATCATTTCGAGCGAAGCAAGAAATCTTATGGTGTTGAAAATACTTGCGTTAAAAGATTGCTTCGCTTCGCTCGCAATGACAAACAAGAAATTTTTTGTTCGGGAACCAAATCTTCAATCTTCAATCTTCAATCTTCAATTACATGATATCTTCAATCACATTCAAGGTCTTTTCAACAGCCCCTTTGTTGGCATTAAAGACTTTGAAAGCCATGCTACCCATTTCTCCGGCTTTCTGATTGTCAGTCAGTAGCTCTGATACAATATTATATATGCTTTCTGCATCCTGCACAGAGACAGATCCACCAGAGCTTATAAGCATATCCGATATATCTGCGAAATCGCTCATGTCCGGCCCAAAGATAATCGGTCTGGAAAATGCCGCAGGCTCAAGAGGATTGTGGCCTCCGCAGTTTACAAGGCTTCCGCCCACAAAGGCTATATCTGTTAGGGCATAAAGCATTTTTAACAGACCTATCCTGTCAACAACGATCACATCCTGCCTGGTCTTTTTTTCTTCAAGCTCAGTCATTGTAACCGCAAAAAAACCCGCTGATTTACAGATTCGGCATACTGATTTGGCACGATCCGGATTTCTGGGAACAATAATAAGGATAAGATCGGGATATTTCTTTTTTAGTCTTGAAAACGCATCAAGCAGTATTGCTTCTTCTCCGTAATGCGTGCTTCCTGTAAGCAGGATCTTTTGAGACGGATTGACAAGCAAAGATTGTCTTAATTTATTCATTTCTTCACGTCCGGCAAAATCGTATTGCTGGTCAAATTTTATGTTTCCGGTTATTGTTATCCTGGCCGGCGGAATCCCGAGGAGGCTGAAGCGACTGGCATCCTCCGAAGACTGAACGCAAATTTTTGAAAAGGATAAAAAAAGTCTTTTAAAAAAGAATAAAAAGAGTTTGTATCCAAAATATGATTTTCTTGAAAGCCTTGCGTTTACAAGGATCACAGGAATATTGCGCCTTTTCATTTCAAACAGAAAATTCGGCCATATATCAGACTCAACAATAATAACGATGGCTGGCTCAACTTTTGCCGCAACATGTTTTACCGAAATCAATAAATCATAGGGAAAGAAAAATATTGCATCTACATTTTTTTTGAAAAGCTTATTTGCTATTTCAAACCCTGTTTTTGTAGAGGCTGAAAAAACAATATCCTGATGTTTAAAACAGCTCTTTAATTCTTTAATTAGAGGAGCTGCGGAAAGGACCTCGCCGACAGAAAGGGCATGTATCCATATCGGTCTGTTGTGAGGATGATGTGATCTGTTTTGTCTTATGCGTTCCGGAAGCGGCATAAGCCCCAGCCTGTATAGAACCGTTTTTCGTCTTTTATCGGTTGCGAGCACAAGCGGAATTATCAGAGGAAGCCCAATGGTAATTCCTGCCGCAAGAAGAATATTATATAAAAAAAGCATTTTCTCTGTGATCTCTGTGTGTGTTCTGTGGTGAAAACAGCCGAATGATAAATCTTTTTTACATTATTCTGCATTAAGCAATATAAGCGCGCCAAAACATAAAAAAATAAGATTTGCAGCCCATGCGGCAATAACAGGAGGAAGCATTTCTCCATATCCGAGCGATATGCAAAAGCTATAAGAGATCCAATAAAGAAATGCTATCCCTATGCCGCATGCAATGATGATGGGCAGACCTTCCTTAATTTTTCCTCTCATTGCAATGCCTGTGCCTATCATGCACATAATAATGCAAACAAAAGGAAAAGCTGTCTTGGCATAAAGGTCCACCCTGTAACTTGTGGCGTCATATCCTTCTGCTTCAATCTTTCTGATATATGCGATCAGTTCCTTGAGACTCATATCTTCCGATTTTTTTATAACCCTCATTAAATCATCAGGCATAAAATCCAAGTTCTCAATAATCTTTTCATGGAAGCTTATCTTATAGTTATTATCTTTCTTATTAAGATGTTGCTGCGCTACATCATACAGGTACCATCTGTCCTGGATGAAAACACCTTTTTTTGCATCAATCCTTCTAATAAGCCTGAAATCTATGTCAAAATAGTTGATAGTAATGCCAAATATAGTCTTGTTTGCAAAATCATAGTGTTTTATGTGCGTTATTATGCGATTGCCCTTAATCCAGATATCTTTTTCCTTTGATATTACAGCGGATTCTTTTCTGACATCCTTTAGCCATATACTGTTAGCGTGTTCCATGCTTACCGGGACAATTACTTCTGACAGGAAAAAAAGAAAAGCGCTAAATATTATTCCCAATAAAATTACCGGTATTAAAAAATAATAGATGCTTATGCCGCTGCTTTTTAAAGCAACCAGTTCATTGTTTTTAGTCATCAGGCCAAAGACAATCAGCACCGCAAGCAGGATACTGAGCGGAATTATCTGGGCGACAATAAATGGTATCTTTAATATTAAATAGGAAAAGGTCTTTGAAAGAGAAAGACCTGCTTCCATAAAATTATCTACCCTTTCGAAAAAATCGACCGCAACATAAATACCTACAACCATTGTTAGAATGATTGCAAAGTATTTGAGGATTTCTCCGGTCAAATATTTATATATTATCGGCATAAACTAATTTATTTGTAACTATTCAGGAGCCAGGAGCCAGAATTCAGGAGTCAGAATGAAAAGGGAACCAGCCAAGCATTTTCAAGACTTGATTGTTTGGCAAAAGACTCATCAATTTGTTTTATCCTCGCATCATCTTAGCGGCAGTTTTCCATCAGATGAGACGTATGGCCTTACTTCCCAGTTCAGGAGAGCTGCCATTTCTATTCCGGCTAATATACCCATACTTCTTCTATTCTGGATTCTGGCTCCTGACTTCTGACTCCTGAGTAGTTATCATCTTTTAAATTTCATTTTTAACAAATTAAAAACCGGATAGATCTTTATCGGACGTTCATTAGCTGTTCTTATAAAAAGATATAATCCTATAGCTCCAATAACGATATTTGGAGCCCACATCCCTATAACAGGTGGATAGGCGCCTGTTTCACCAAAAACGAAACCTGCAGACAGCATCAAATAATATGCTAAAAAGAAAACAAGACCGAGCCCCAAACCAAATGACCGCCTTGAAGAACTCGACTCTACACCTAAGGGAATTGCGACCAGCCCGAGAACAAAGCAGGCAAAAGGAAGTGAAAATTTTTTGTGAAATACTATAAGGGCTGAATAGTATAGAATATCTTTCTTTGCGGCAGATTGCAGATATCGGCTCAACTCAGCCAGGCTCATCTCTTTTTCATCCTTTTGGCTTGATTTTGCTGCGCAAACAGCCTTTTTAAGATCAAGACTTATATCATAGGTGTCAAAATTTATTGAATGCACTGCCCTGCCTTTAAGGTCGACCTGATTTATTGTTCCGTTATAAAGCCGGAGGTGAAAAGCAAGTTTGTCCGGTTCGCTAAACAACTTGCCGGTTGGAGAGATCACAGTGCTGACGATATTTTTGTTCCTTTGATCTTCAATAAAAACATTTATCAATACTTTGTTTCTTAAATCGACTTTATTTACATAAATCATCACATCCTTAAACCTGTCATTAAAGGTCCTCTCTTTAAGACCGATATCGACATTTGATGCAACCACGTCATAAGTCAATGTTTTAAAGGATAGCCTGCCCCACGGCACTCCATAGATTGTCATAAAGCCTGTTAGCAGACATCCCATTAAACAGAAGAGAAATACCGGAGGAAGAAGCCCGTAAACACTCACTCCTCCGGCTTTAAGGGCTACAATTTCATTGTCGGCAGACAATCTGAGGAAGGTTAAAAGAACAGACATCATTATTGAAATGGGAATGACGAACTCAAGGAAATGAGGCACTGAATAAATAAGCATCAAAAAGACGGCGGATAAACCTATTTTGTAATTTACAATCAGGTTTATTATGTCAAGTATTTTTGTCAGCAGAAAAACAAATGTTAAAAACAGGACATTGATGACAAAGGGCGGGATCATCTCTTTGAATAAATATCTATTTATAATTGAGTTGATCAATCCCTCAATCCCTCAATCCCTCAATCCCTCAATCCCTGAATTGTTAAACTGCATCTGATAGAGCTTGTAAAATTCTCCCCGGCAGGCGATCAGTTCTTCCTGTTTTCCTTCTTCCACAATCCTGCCGCCTACAATTACTACTATCCTGTGTGCATAATCGATGGTTGAAAGCCTGTGAGCGATTACAAAGGTAGTGCGATCCTTCATCAGATTCTCAAGGGCCTTCTGAACCAGCATTTCAGATTCTGTGTCCAGTGATGAGGTTGCCTCGTCGAGGATTAATACAGGAGCATCCTTTAACAGCGCCCTGGCTATGCATATGCGCTGCTTTTCTCCGCCCGACAGACGCGCGCCAAGCTCTCCAATTACTGTGTCAAATTTATCCGGGAAACTCTGTATAAAATCATAAGCATAGGCAGCCTTTGCAGCTTTCTCAATCTCTTCTTGAGATGCATTCTGATTCCCATAGGCGATATTGTTTCTCAAGGTATCATTAAAAAGTATCGGTTCCTGTGTTACTATTGCTATCTGTTTGCGAAGCGACGATATTGATGCTTTACGAACATCGATCCCGTCAACAAGGATCGCCCCTCTACTTACATCATAAAATCTTGGTATCAGATTAACGAGTGAGGTTTTCCCGCCCCCGCTCATTCCCACTAAAGCCAGTATCTCTCCGGCTTTAACATCAAGGTTGATGTTTTTTAATACCATTTCCTCGTCATATTTAAAAAAAACATTATCAAATGTTACACAGTGAGGCTGGAATTGGATTTCCACAGGGTTGTCATCCTCTGCAATCTCCGATTTTCTGTCTATGATGTCAAATACCCTGTCTGAAGCCGCAAGTCCCTGCTGAATCGCATTGTTCAGGCCGCTTAATTTTTTTACAGGGTCATACAGCATAAGAACTGCAGCCATAAAAGAAAAAAATGTTCCGGGTGTTGATGTGCCGGAAATCACCTTTGAACCGCCGTACCATATAATAAAGGCTATTCCTAATCCTCCAAGGAATTCCATGATAGGCGATGAAAGGGAGCTGGCTATAACCGCCTTCATCTCAAGTTTAAAAAGATTGAGCGCTTTTTCATGAAAACGTTTCTTTTCATACGGCTCCATCCCGAACGCCTTGACTATCTTGTTGCCCGAAAAGGTTTCATGCAGGAAAGAGCTCAGATCCGCTATCGCCTCCTGGTAACCTGTGCTGATTTTGCGCACACGCCTTCCAAATTCCACAACAGGGATAAAGGCGATCGGCAAAACTATAAATGCGAACAGAGCCATCTTCCAGTCCCGGTAAAATATAACCATTGTTAAGCCCACTATGGTAAACGCGTCTTTTAATGCTCCTGTTACAGCGGTGGATACCATACCCTTAATAACACCTACATCATTTGTGACGCGAGACATCAGGGTGCCGGTCTTTTCTTTATGAAAAAAGGAAATCGGAAGATCCTGAATATGGTCGTAAAGACTGTTTCTAAGCCTTCTTATGACGCTCTCTCCAACATAATTCATAAGATAAGCCTGGCCATACATTCCAAGCCCTCGCAAAAGATATATAATAATAATTACGATTGGAATCAGCTTTAACATCTTGATGTCTTTATTGAAAAATATATCATCAAGCGCGGGTTTTACTAAAAAGGCTGTAGCAGATGTTGCAAGAGCTATAACCATCATACATGCCATTGCAAGAAACAGCTTGAACCAGTTGTCCTTTATAAGCGCAAGCAGCCGCCTGTGTTTGTCGTTAGTTATAAGCGATAATAAGGTTTTTTTTATCATATAATCCCTAATTCCTGACCTCTTAAAGTTCAGAAGATGAGAAGGTAAGAACTTAAGAAGATTAGAAAACCAAGCCTTATTCCCTAATCCTCTAATCCTCTAATCCTCTAATCTTCTAATCCTCTAATCCTCTAATTCCCGACCTCTGACCTCTGACTTCTGACTTCTTTTTTACGAGTTCATCAAATTATGTCCATAATAACGGTCAACGTCGGAGGTAATGCGGTTTAGTTCATTTTCAAGCAGCATTAAGCACTTTTTTCCCTCGTTTTCGTCGGCATTTTGTGGAACATACACAGGATCGCCATATATGACCCTGCATTTCGTGAATGGAAAAGGGAGAATAAAACGGTCCCAGCTTGCAAAGACCTTTATTTTCCCGGCGCTGTAGCTGATCGGTACTATCGGGTATCCGGTTTTTTTTGCCAGAATAATTATTCCCGGCTGCACCTTGCATCTTGGCCCCTGTGGGCCGTCCGGCACGATTAAGCAAGGTTTGTTTTTTTCTTTAACCTTTTTTATAAGCCTTGATAGAGCCTGAAGCCCGCCTTTCATTGTTGAGCCTCGAACAGCTTCATGTCCCTGGCTTTGAATTATCCTTGCGGCAATTTCACCGTCTTTTGATCTGCTGACCATTGCCGTCCCATTAAGCCCTTTGCAAAGATACGAGACAAGAAGCATCCTCGAATGCCATACTGCAAATATAACCTTTCCTGATGAAATAATCGGTTTTACCCTCTCAAATCCTTTCAGTTCAATCTTCATTGTACTAAAAAGAAGATCAATTAAAAGCTTGCCGAAAATACCAACAAGATTCCACTTCATTTCGGAGATTGCGTTTTTTTGTTTTAAGGACATAATAAATATTTACCACGTTGAATTTAGGAATTTAGGAATTGGGGAATTTAGGGATTCGCTTCGCTTAATTGTGAATTGAGGGATTGGGGAATTTAGGGATTAAAGGTATTCTGTTGATTTCAATCCCTCAATCCCTCAATTCCTCAATCCCTCAATTCCTCAATCCCTCAATCCCTCAATCCCTAAATCCCTCAATCCCTCAATTCCTCAATCCCTCAATCCCTCAATCCTTCCCTTACAACATGCCTAAAGCTATTTCAGCGACCCGTTCTGAAGCGCCAGGTCCTCCCAGAGACTTTCTTACGCCTGAGAGTTCGTTTCTCAACCTTTCAAGGCCGGAAGCATCATTTAACATATTAAGCGCCGTCTCTGCTATATTTTCAGGAGATGCCTTACTTTGCACCAGTTCAGGCACAATCTCCTTGCCTGCAATAAGATTAACAAGGCCGATATTGTTAACCTTGATCATGATTTTGCCCAGCCAGTAACTTATCGCGGACACCTTGTAAATAATTAACATCGGAGTGCCGGAAATCGCAGCTTCAAGAGTAACGGTACCGGATGCCGCAATAATGAGTTTGCATTGTCTAAAGACTTTATCCACACTGTCTGCAACAATATCAAAATCAATTATTACTTTATAATTTTTCACTATATCTTCTATATGTTCTCTCTCAACAGAGGACGCAAGTGAAATGATGAATTTTACCTTCCCTGCCAGTTTTGAAATGAGACCGGCAGCTTTAAGCATTACCGGAAGATGGCGCGCTATTTCCCGGTCGCGTGAGCCGGGCAAAAGGCCTATAACTAATTCATCGGATATCATCTCATTGCAGATATTATCTATTGCATGCTTATTGTCTAACAAAGGATGGCCCACAAATGTAACGGGAATATTGTGCTTCCTGTAAAACTGCTGCTCAAAGGGCAATATAACAGCCATATGATCGACAAGCTTTCCGATTTTATTGACACGGCCCGGCCTCCACGCCCAGACTTGGGGACTGATATAATAGAGTACAGGTATTTTAAGCTTTTTTGCAGTTGCCGCTATATGGAGGTTAAAATCCGGAAAGTCTATCAGAATAAGAAGATCAGGACGCATCCTTTTAAGAGACCTTTTGGCTGCGCTTATTCCTTTAAAAATGCCGATCAGCTTGGAAAAAACTTCGGTTATCCCGACAACGGACAGTTCTTCAGCATTAACAAGAATCTTCACCCCTGCATCCCTGAGAACCCGCCCTCCAATACCGTAGAAAAAAAGGCCGCTGTTTCTTTTATGCATGGCCATTACAAGACGCGATCCGTGGATATCGCCGGAAGCTTCACCAGCTATGATCATAACAGATTTTTTATTAAGAATCTGACCCATAAATTGTTAACTTAAAAGACGGCCACGGGTTATATTGATCTGTTCCATAATACTTAAAGCGATCTTTAAAGCATTACGTCCCATCTGCCCTGTTACCTCCGGGGCTTCACGTCTTTTTACCGCTTTTACAAAGGAAACCAACTCATCCTCTAAGGCATCTGTGTTTGTAAAAGAAAGCTGTTTAATGCCCATACCCGGAATCAGGCCGGTTCCACCCTGGCCGGCCTTATTAATAACCGTTATTTTGCAATTAGCAAAATCCACAGAAATATATGCATCCTTTTGAAACAGCCGGACCTTCCTTTCATTCTTGGTCGAAATTCTACTTGCTGTAACATTAGCAATGCATCCGCTTTCAAATTCAAGACGCGCATTAGCGATGTCAATATGTTCTGATATTACGGGTATGCCTGCGGCATGAATAGTCTTAATATCGGACCTGACAAAGTTAAGCATAATGTCTATATCATGTATCATGAGGTCAAGCACAACGCTGACATCGGTTCCACGACTATGATAAATGCTTAGCCTGTGCGATTCTATAAACATCGGGGTTTTAATAATATCCCGCAAAGCAACAACTGCCGGATTAAAACGTTCAAGATGCCCAACCTGGATAATAAGCCCTCTGGATTCAGCTATCCTGATAAGTTCATCAGCCTCTTCAAGAGTCACGGTCATTGGTTTTTCAATGAGAAGATCAACATCATTTTCCAAAAAATCCTTGCTTACAGCATAGTGCGCAGGTGTTGAGACAACTATGCTTGCAGCGTCAACCTTCCCCAAAAGCTCTTTATGGTCAATATATGCCCTGATATTATAATTCCCGGCAACATCCTCGGCTGATGATCTGTTTTTATCAACAACCCCAACAAGATCAACATTGTCCATGCGCGCATATTTTTCAGCATGAAATTTTCCAAGATAGCCCGCGCCTATAACTCCAACTCTTAATTTTTTATTCATTTTAGATCTTTCAAAAAAACTTTTTTGACAGGATTAACAGGATTGATAAACTCGTAAAAAGTCCAAAAACATGTCATTGCGAGCGAAGCGAAGCAATCTCATAACACATTGATAAGCCACAAGATTGCCACGTCGCTTTGCTCCTCGCAATGACTTGGGGAATGACTTTTTGCGAATTCATCAAAATTCAGGATTAAATTTCTTAATCGTTCAGACCTCTGACTTCAGACCTCTGACCTCTGACTTCTGACCTCTGACCTCTGACCTCTGACCTCTGATCTCTGACCTCTGACCTCTAAAGGCCATCCCCATCATCTAAGGCAACAATTGAAATGCCGTGTTTATTCGCAAGGTCAATCATTTCCTGCCTGTCAAAGACAATCGCTTTACCTGCTTCAATGGTCAGCGTTCCTGCTCCTGCCTCATGCATTGTCTTTATTGTTTGAACTCCCACAGCAGGAACATCAAACCTTATATCCTGATTAGGCTTGCACACTTTAACAACAACGGCAATTCCCCTGGCCAGTTTTCCACCTCTTTTTATTGTGGCATCTGTTCCATCAATAGCCTCAACGGCAAGAACCGATCCACCACCGACCACAACGCATTGGCCTATATCAAGACGTCCGATTTCCTTAGCAAGATTCCAGCCCAGTCTGATGTCGGCCTTTTCGGATCTGGTTGGCTTTCGTTTGGTCCAGCATCCTTTTTGCGCCAAAAGATCGGGAAGTAAAAATGTTGAAGCCTGTATTTTAATCCCCTCTTTCTCAAGGATCTCTGCAAATCCGCTTAAAATCCGATTGTCATGGGTGTGTCTCATCTTTGCAATCAAAGCAATTGCTTTCATATCAGGCCTTACATCAGAGAACATCTTTGTTTTTTTTATGGCGCCCATCATAACGGCTTTGCTGATATTATTTTTTTTAAAAAACATTATTAGCCGTTTAATCTGTCCTATATGCATCCACTCTATCGCTTCAACATGCTCTTTCAGGACGGGATCTGTTTCATTTAGATAAGCTGCCGCATAAACGGCAAATCCTTTTGATTTTGCCGCCCTGGAAAAAATAATAGGGAACTGACCGCTCCCTGCAATTAGGCCTATTCTCATAGTTTTGTCGACCACTACCTTGTAATCCCTCTCTGGGATGATTTTATGAAATCGATAAAACCGATGACTTCCGGAATCTGTTCCACCTCTGCGCGCACCCTTTCCATAGCTTCATTCATGGTAAGCCCGATCCGGAAAATAATCCTGTAGGTTTTTTTTAATGATGATAATGTTTCTTTAGAAAAATTATGCCGTTTTAATCCCACGCTGTTTAATCCGTGCAGTTTTGCCCTGTCTCCTGAAGCTATAACATAAGGCGGAATATCCTTTACGACCGCCGATTTTCCTCCAATAAATGCATAATCGCCTATCCTTACAAACTGGTGAATTGCTACAAGCCCGCCGATAGTCGCGTTGTCTCCTATTGTTATATGTCCGGCGAGTGTCGCATTGTTAGCCAAAACAACCTTTCGGCCTGTTTTGCAGTCATGGGCTATATGGGTATAGGCCATCAAAAGGTTTTCTTCACCAACCTCTGTTATCCCTCCGCCGAATTCAGTTCCCCTGTGGATTGTGACAAACTCACGCACAATAGTGCCGCGTCCGATTTTAACATAGGTTTTTCCCCCCTCGAATTTTAAAGACTGTGGAGGCGCGCCTATGGCGGCATACTGAAATATATTACAATCAGCGCCTATAGTAACATAAGGGTCGACAACAACGTGGGGGCCTATAACTGTTCCGGATCCTATAAAAACATTCTCCCCGATAATCGAGTATGGCCCTATTTCTACATTTGAATTTATCTCTGCTTTAGGATTAATAATTGCCGTCGAATGTATCATGATTTATCTCCAAAAGTAGCCATTAATTCAGCTTCAGCCACAATCTTTTTATCAACTGTAGCTATTGCGGACATCTTGATTGCCTTTAATCTCTGTTTCAGGATTTGCACCTCAATAACAAGCTGATCTCCGGGCACAACGGGCTTTCGAAATTTTACTTTGTCTATCCCCATAAAATATATAAGAGCGCCTTGCTTTTCCTTAGGCAGGGATGCAGAAGCAAGCACTCCGCCAGCCTGGGCCATTGCTTCCACTATTAGCACTCCGGGCATAATCGGAGTTCCGGGAAAATGCCCCTGAAAAAAAGGCTCGTTTATGGTTACGTTTTTAAGAGCAGCAATTTTTTCATCAGGAACAATCTCAAGTATCCGATCAATCATAATAAAAGGATACCTGTGCGGCAGAAAATCCATTATTTCCTGAATATTATAAGTCAAGTTTCATACCCTCCTTAATCCTGTCCAATTTCTTTTCTATTTCAGAAAGCTTTTTTTTCAGCTCAGGAAGCCTGCATATAATCCTTTGCACCCTGAGCCATAATCTATGCGGCATTTCCGGCGAACCTGACATAACCTGATCGCTTTGTACAGATGCGGCAACCCCGGCCTGCGGTCCAATCGTCACATTATCCCCTAAGGTGATATGCCCTGCAATTCCTGCCTGCCCGGCTAATATGGCGTGTCTGCCGATTGTTACGCTTCCGGAAATCCCGACCTGCGCCACAATTACGCTATCTTCGCCAACCGTCACATTATGGGCAATATGAACCAGGTTGTCTGTCTTAACTCCTCTGCAAATCCTGGTTTTACCAAATGTAGCCCTGTCGATTGCGTTGTTGGCGCCGATTTCCACATCATCATCTATCTGGACAATGCCTGTTTGGGGGATTTTAAAATAGCTTTCCCCATCAGGGGCAAAACCAAAACCATCACTTCCTATAACCGTGCCGGCATGAATTATTACCCTGTTTCCTATTTTGCAGCGCTCAAGGATAGTCGCATTAGGATAAATCTCCACATCATTTCCGATTACAACATTATCCTCGATTACTGCGTTTGGATGAATAATTACACGGTCGCCTATCGTAACATTATTTTGAATCACGGCAAAAGGGGCGATAGAAATATCCTTGCCGCACAGGAAATTTTTGCCGATATAGGCATTTGAAGATATTCCGGCTGAGCTGTTGAGATATGCCGGTTTTGCAGAGGGATGAAAAAGGGCTAAAACCTTTGCAAAAGCAACCCTGGGATTTTCCACCATAACAGTTAGTTTTGAAGATCTTGTAAAATTTTTCGGAACAATAACGGCCCCAGCATCGGTTTTATCTATCTTTTTTAAAAATTTTGCGCTATCGGCAAAAGTAATATCCTCCCGGGTAGCCATATCAAAAGGGGCTGCTCCACAAATAATTTTATCATAGCCGCCGGACAGCTTGCCTTCGACAACTTCTCCTATCCTGGAAAGCAGTATTTCCATACGTAATATATTCCTCGAACTCCTGAGCCTCTATCTGAATATCGAATATCGAACATATTAAAAGATGAACGCCCAACATCGAACGTCCAACATCGAACATCGAATAATGATGTCGCTCCGCTCTTTAAAATTATGAAGTATTCAAGCGCTTCGATATTCTGCGGTTCCTTGTTCTGCGGTTCTGCGGTTCAAAATCCCTGACTTCTGACTTCCGGCCTCTGACTTCCGACCTCTGACTTCTGACCTCTGACTTCTGACATCTGACCTCCGGCCTCTGACCTCTGACCTCTGATCCCTTACTTTTTCTTACCGGCTTCTCTTTTATTATACATCCGGATTAATTTGTCTGTTAAATCTATGGCATTCGGATAGTACAGCACACCGGCTTTTTCAATTATCAAAAGATAGCCTTCCTTTTTTCCAATCTCTTTAACAAGGCCCAGAACATCCTTTTTTATGCGCGTAACAAGCCTGTTTTCAAGCTCCCTGAACTCGGATAAATATTTCTTTTGAAGCACCTTTATGTCGTTTATCTTTATTCTGACTTCCCGTCCTTTCTCGTCACGCATCTCCTTGCTCATAACCAGCGCGTCACGTTCAAGCTTCTTCTGGATTTCTTCTATTGCAGCGCCTTTTGCCTTAAGCTCAGCCTCCATTTTTTTTCCTTTTTTATTAATTTCAGACTGTGCCGATTTGCCGGTGCTTGAAGTTTCAAGAATTCTCTGAAAATCAATTACCCCTATTTTGGCGACATCCGCGCTGTATGAATAACCAGCAGAAAAAAATATAAAGCTTATTGCAATAAAAGCAATTTTCCTAATTTTCATTTCATCACCCCTTTAACGCTTCGCTCTAATTTTAAATGTTGAATGTTGAATTAATTTACTCGAGTTTCACACCCTTGATTTTTATCAAAGTCAAGGCGGTAAATGAGCCAAATTCAATTTTTTAAGCGAAATGATTTATTTGTCTTTTTTAACCAGCACTCCACGACTTGTGCCAAGGACAGGCACAAGGGATATATAACATACTGAACTCATACGTGGTTTCAAGCATTGTCTTAATGTTTGTTATTGGTGCCGTTGTCGAAGCTTAAGGTATAATATTTCGCTTTAAAAATTTATTTTGGCCATTACCGTCTAACGCTTTTAAAATGCCGTTCCCATAGTAAATTCCCATCTTCCACCCCTGTTTTCTCCTTCTTTTGGATCAAGAATATATCCATTCTCAAGCCTGATAGGACCTAAGGGTGAATACCACCTGAAGCCGTATCCGGCGCTTTGACGCAGGTCGCCCAGATTAATATTTTCGCTGTTGCTATATACATCTCCTGCATCATAAAAAACAACGCCGACAATGCCCGCTTTTTTGAGCAAAGGGATTATATATTCAGCATTAAACTGGACGAACTTATTGCCTCCGATCTTGTCGCCATTTTCATCTGTGGGGCTTACATCACGCCAGTCAAAACCACGCAGCGAATTCATGCCGCCAAGGTAAAACTTGTCATAATCAAAAAGTTTCTTCTTGGAATTTCTGTTGACATACCCGGTTCTGGCGTGCAGAAAACCCACTGTTCCCTTAAATAATGGGAAATACCATCCTGTTTCAGCCAGATATTTTGTAAAACCTATTTCCCCTCCAATACCGGCATATTGCACACTTATACTGTACTGCGATCCCTTTGTGGGGTTAAAAATCCTGTCCCTTGAATCATATCTCAAGGCTGTTGATATACTGCTTTTTGTATTTTCTCCTTTCGACTCCTTGACAAGATCTGAAGCATATGCCTCGCTTATATTTTTTATATTGCTTACGTCGAAGGCATAGGATAAATATGCCCGTGTAAAATCAAAAACAGGATAGCTGAATCTAAAGCCGATCCCTCTGCTATCCTTATCGTAGGTATCATAATTCATTTGCCAGTCGTAAAGATCGATGCCTGCCGACAGAGGAATATCAAACAGCCACGGTTCGGTAAAACTCAGGGTGTATCTTGTTGTCTTGCCTCCTAGCTGTGCCTTTAGCTGAAGAATCTGACCGCGTCCAAAAAGATTCTTCTGGGCAATTGCCGCCATGGCAAAGAAATTTTCGACATTACTGTAACCACCTCCAAAGCTGAGCATGCCGGTCGGCTTTTCAGTAACATCCACATTCAAAACCATCCTGTCGTCGGAGCTTCCCTTTGAAGTATTAACCTTTATGTCTTCAAAATAATCAAGCCGGTACAGATTGCGCACCCCTCGTTTTAATCTCCGGCCGCTGTAAATCTCCTGTTCATACACCTTAAGCTGACGGCGAATAACCTTATCCCTGGTTTTTGTATTGCCGCTGATAATAATTTTTTCAAAATATACCTGCTTGCCCTTGTCAATGCTATAGGTAATGTTGACCTGTGATTTTTCCAGGTTTTCCTCTATGCGTGGGAATATCTCAGCATATGCATAACCTTCGTCAGAATAAATATCGGTAAGGACGAGCACGTCGTTTCTCACGACTTCACGATTATAAAATTTTTCCCTAATAATTTTAAGATTTTTTTCCAATTCCTCTTTAGATAATATTATGTCGCCCGCAATATCGACATTTCCGACCATAAACTGCGGTCCTTCAAAAATTTTTATTGTAATATCAATCCAATTATCTTTGTATTCAATATCCGGCTCCCCGACCCTGGCCTGGATATAACCATTATTATGATAAAAAGCGGAAAGCATGGCAACATCCTGGCTCAGGTCTTCCTTATTAAGCTCTCCTGATGATGTCAGCCATGAAAAGAAACCTTTTTCAGACGACTTCATCATCCCTTTCAGCTTTTTGCTGGAATATTTTTTATTTCCTTCAAATATTATCCTTTTTATTCTTACCTTTTCACCCTCTTTGACAATAAATTCAAGATCAGCCTGATTGTGTTCAAGCTCATGTATATTATAGACCACCTTTACATTATGATAATTTTTATTTTTATATAACTCCTCTATCCGTTCAATATTACTGCGCACTTTGAATATATTCAGAATCGAGCCTGTCCTGATGTTTAAATTTTCCATTATCTCTTCATCGTCAAACACCTTGTTGCCTTTTATCCGAATTACCCTGATGGTCGGTTTTTCCTTTACCCTGAAGGTAATTATCTTTCCTTTTGGCCCATCGTCCGCCTCGATTCTTACATCATCGAAATATCCCATTGAAAATATTGATTTAAGATCTCCGGCAAGATTTTTTGCAAGAAAGACATCTCCAGGCGAAGTTTCGATGATTTTTTTAATCGCATCGGCCTCTATACGCTTGTTGCCGGCCACGAGTATTTCCGCTATCTTTTCCCTCTTAAAAAGCTTTATGCCAAGGTCACCGGCAAGCTCCTCCACAGATCCAAGGAGATTTTCTATCCCTTTCCCCTCGACATAGAAAATCTTCGGAGGACTTTGCCCAAAAGATTCAATCATCTTTGCATCCAGACTGAATTTTTGCCCTATCCGTGTAAAACTTCCCCAAACAACATAATCAGCGCCATTTTTTACGCCAATATTTCTAATTGCATCCATGCCTGCGGCGGTTTCTTCACCCAGATAATCGGGCAAACCGGAAATAGATTCCAGAACAATTACATTGGCTCCATCCTGTTTAAGGTGTTTTTTAATTACATCCGGAATTTCGGTTTTAAGATATGAAAGATCCTCCTGCGAATATATTTCAAAAGGCAGTATGACAATGCTCACCGATCTTTGAGAATATGCGGCATTCGGCAAAAGAAAAATCGTTGCAGTTATTAGCAGGCTTAAAAATCTATACATATTAAACACCTTAATTAAGTTTTTACCAGCTGCCCGTCGATTATGGTTACGATACGTGACATATATGATGCAAGCTCCATGTTGTGTGTAACCACAACCAGTGTCATGCCTAATTCCTGGTTTAATCCCAGAAGCAGATCGTGAACATGGCTTTTGTTCTTTTCATCAAGATTGCCTGTGGGTTCATCTGCTAAAAGGATAACCGGCTTTAAAACCAGAGCCCTTGCCAGGGCGACCCGTTGCTGTTCTCCGCCTGAAAGTTTATTTACCCTGTATGACAATCTGTCTTTAAGCCCCACCCTGACAAGAATTGTCTCTGCAGCCTCTCTCGCTTCTTTCTTGCTCACCCCTCTTATAAGAGCCGGCATCATCGTGTTTTCCACAGCGCTGAATTCAGGAAGCAGGTGATGAAACTGAAAGACAAAGCCAATGGATTCATTTCGAAACCTTGCAAGCTTTTCATCATCAAAAAGCAGGACATCTTTGTCTTGAAAAAGAAATGTTCCGCTATCCGGCCGGTCGAGAGTGCCAAGTATATGGAGAAGTGTGGATTTGCCGATACCCGAGGCTCCGACAATGGATATTGTTTCTCCTGCATCTAAATCAAGGTTAATGGATTTTAATATTTCGATCCTTATACCGTTGTTGCTGAAACTCTTGCTTAAGCCCCTGGCGCTTATTAAATGAGACTGACTGCCGGTCTGATTGTCAACCATAACGGATCGCCTCAACAGGATTAAGCTTTGACGCCTGGCGCGCCGGATAGAGCGTCGCCAGGTAACAGATTATCATGGCGGCGGAGACGATAACAAAAACATCTAATGCCTCAAGTTTCACAGGCAGGGTAGTAAAATAGTACACATCGCCCGGAAGCTTGATGAACTTGTAATGTTCAAGCAATATACATCCTGTTAGTCCCAGACACATCCCGAGAACTGTGCCTGTTAGACCGACAATCATCCCTTTGAACACAAAAATCTTTTTAATGCTCTTGTTGGTTGCGCCCATGGCCTTTAACATGGCGATATCTTTTGTTTTTCCCATAACCATCATAATAAGTGAGCTTGCAATATTAAAGGCCGCGACAAGAACAATAAGAGTCAAAATAATAAACATGGCCTTTTTTTCGAGTTTAAGCGCAGAAAAAAGGTTGCGATTCATCTGCATCCAGTCCCTGGCCCAATATGACCCGGTTTTATATTTCTGGTTAAGATTTCCCGCTATATTTTCCGCTATATTATCGGCTTTGTAAATATCCTTTACACGAACACCGATATTGGTTACCGAGTCTCCAATATGCAGGATAGACTGCGCGTCTTTTATGTGTACGTAAGCAAGAGATGTATCATATTCATACATCCCGGACTCGAAAAGACCTGTTACCCTGAATCGTTTCATTGCAGGTATATGCCCAACAGGAGAAATCATTCCCCTCGGTGAAATCAGATAAATAATATCGTTTTCCATTACACCTAAATTCCGGGCAAGCTCCCGGCCTAAAATGATTCCCGGCACAAAGGCGGACGCGCCTGCATTCTGACTTTTTGTTAATCTTTGTTCCAGAAAAGTTTTGTCAAGACTTTTTATTGCCTGACCGGCAGATCCAGGATCTATCCCTCTTAAAACAGCCCCTGATACCCGGGATGACGAACGAAGCATAATCTGACTGAAAACATAAGGGGATGCTGTTTTTACCCCGTCGATTTTTTCAATATCTTTAATTATCCGGCGGTAATCTGTAAATGCACTGCCATAACGCATTATCATAACATGCGATTCAACACCAAGAATACGGGACTTGAATTCAGACTCCGCGCCAGACATAACGGCAATTACTATAATAAGGGCCATGACACCTATAGTAATGCCTGCTACGGAAAGAATTGTAATTAATGAAACGAAGGTTTGTTTTACCCTCAGATAGCGGTTGCCTATGAAATATTCAAAAGTCATAATTAAATGATAGTGGCGCTATTTTTCTCCCTCTTCATATGCGGGAAAAGAATAACCTCACGTATGGAAGCAGAATCGGTAAAAATCATCGCAAGCCTGTCTATTCCTATTCCTTCGCCGGCAGCCGGAGGCATGCCGTATTCCAATGCTTTTATATAGTCTTCATCCATATAATGGGCCTCTTCATCTCCTGCTTCCCTGTCCGCAGCCTGTTGAAGAAAACGCTCTTTCTGGTCGTCAGGATCATTAAGCTCGGAAAATCCATTGGCGATTTCATGCCCGGCGATGAAAAGTTCAAAGCGGTCGGTTAGTGTGGGGTCATTGTCGCTTTTCCTGGAAAGAGGGGAAATTTCAACCGGATATCCGGTAATATATGTGGGTTGAATCAGCTTTGGTTCCACTAAAATATCAAACAGTTTTGCAATAATTTTCCCCAAACGAGCAGTTCTTGCTCCTGTTTTTTGTGTTATGTTGATACTTTTCGAGGAGGCAAAATCAAGCAGTTTTTCCCTGTCATCAAGCAGGCCCGGATCAATACCTCCGATTTCCTCCATAGCTGTCAACAACGGCATGCGACGCCACTTGCGTCCCAGATCGATACTATTTCCCTGATATGTTATTACTGCAGAGCCTGTAACATTTATGGCTACAACCCTTAACATTTCTTCGGTCAAATCCATCAAATCGCTATACGTAGCATATGCCTGGTAAAACTCAAGCATGGTAAATTCAGGATTATGCCGTGTTGAAACCCCCTCATTTCTGAAATTTCTGTTAAGCTCGAAAACTCTTTCAAAGCCGCCTATGACGAGACGCTTTAAATATAGCTCAGGAGCGATACGCAAAAACAGATCCATCCCCAGAGCATTATGGTGGGTTTTAAACGGCGTGGCTTCCGCGCCTCCCGGGATGGGTTGCATCATGGGGGTTTCTACTTCAAGAAAATCGCGCTTAAGAAAAAATGTGCGTATTTCCCGGACGATTTTACTGCGCTTTACAAATATATCACGCACATTCGAATTCATTATCAAATCAATGTAGCGCCGGCGATAACGTTTTTCAGGATCTTTAAGCCCATGAAATTTTTCCGGGAGAGGTCTTATTGCCTTGCAAACAAGTTTTATTTCATTAGCCAGCAGAGTCCACTCTCCTGTTTTAGTCTTAAACATTCCTCCTTTTATGCCGATAAAATCCCCGATATCGAGCTGTTTGAACAGAGAAAAGGCTTCATCGCCGACCCGGTCTTTTCTGATATATGCCTGAAGCTGTCCTGTGCGATCCCTGAATCTTACAAAGGCGGTTTTGCCGAATCGGTTTATTGCCATCATACGTCCGGCAAGAACAAAAACAGGATCATTTTCCGTGATGGAATCGGGCGCTTTTTCTATTGTATTGACAACATCTTTTACCGTGTTTGTTACAATAAAATCATTTGGAAAAATATTAATATTTTTATTTTTTAAGTCTTCAAGCTTCTTTCTTCGTTGCTCAACAATATCGCTTGTTTTGTTCATGTCAATCCAATCCAAAAAGGGTCCGGGTTTTGTTTATTAGTGACATTAAAGGATTAAACTTAATTTGCTAACTTATTTACAGATGGGTGTCAAGAGAGCTTTGCAAAATGAGTAGTTATTATCAACCCATAGCAGCCGCCATCTTGAATATGGGGAGGTACATTGAAACAACGAGGCCTCCAATGACAACTCCAAGAAATACCAGCATGAACGGCTCTATCAATGCGGTCATGTTTTCCACTGCCTGATCAACCTCGTCATCATAAAAGTCCGCAATCTTTTTCAACATGTCATCCAGCGCTCCCGTAGATTCTCCTACCGATATCATCTGGCATACCATTGACGGAAAAACCCCGCTTTCAGAGAGAGGATCGGACATTGTGCGGCCTTCGGTAATACCGGAACGAACGTCATATATGGCTGTTTCAATTGTTCTGTTACCCGCTGTTTTTGCAACAATATCGAGAGCGTCTAAAATTGAAACCCCGCTGCTTAGCATAGTGCTCATGGTGCGTGTAAACTTGGCAACAGCGCCTTTGCGCAGCAGCATCCCCATTACCGGCAACTTGAGAGACAGGTCATCAATCAGGGCCTCTCCTTTATCTGTTTTATAAAACCTTTTGAATGCAAATATTATAAAGACTATGGCGGCGATTATATACAGTATGTTACCCTTAACAAATCTGCTCATATTCACAACGATTTGAGTCGGCATTGGAAGGGCCCCGCCCATTCCTTCAAACATCTCCTCAAACACCGGAATAACAAAAACCATGATTATAGCGACCACGATCGCAGCTATAATCATGGTTACTATCGGATAGGTCATAGCCCCTTTTATTTTGGCTTTAAGTTTTGCCGCTTTTTCCATGTAAGCTGAAAGCCTACTCAAGATAATATCAAGGATACCGCCGGCTTCACCCGCTGCAATCATATTTACAAAAAGATCGTCAAACTCTTTGGGATATTTTTTTAAAGCATCGGCAAGGGTTTCGCCACCTTCCACAGCCTCTTTTATCTCTTTTAACATTTTTTTAAATGTTTTATTGTCCTGTTGTGAATGGAGTATATCAAGGCACTGGATTATCGGAAGACCAGCATCGATCATTGTAGAAAATTGTCGACAAAAGAGTATAACATCAGCCTGGACAACCTTGGGCTGCATAAAAGCGATATTTTCAAAAATGTCTTTTGGTTTTTCTTTAATCTTTGTGGGAACTATTTTAATTTTGGTGAGATTTACCCGGACAGCTTCTTCGCTCAAAGCCTCCATTTCACCTTTTCGGACCCGTTTTTTACTGTCTTTACCTTTCCACAAATAGACCGGCATTATTACCCCCACATTTATTTATGCATAACTAACTTACTCAAGTTTCGCATCCTTGATTTCTATAAAAGTCAAGGCGGTAAAGGAGCCAAATTCAATTTTTCAAGCGAAATGATTCGTTTGTCTTTTTTAACCAGCACTCCACGACTTGTGCCAAGGACAGGCACAAGGAATATATAACTTACTGAACTCATACGTGGTTTCAAGTATTGTCTTAATGTTTGTTATTGGTGCCGTTGTCGAAGTTTAAGGTATAATATTTCGCTTTAAAAATTTATTTTGGCCCTTAGCGTTTTACCTGCCTTAGGCTGGTTAAAAGCTTTAATAAAAAGGGTGCGAAACTTGAGTAACTCACTTTGCTATATAAAAAACACCCCTTGGCATCTCCTTTTTTTCGATCTTTCCACTTTCTATTAGAGGTTCAAGAAACCTTTTTACATCATTGACGTGAATACCTAAAATTTGCGAAACATCTTCATCTGTACATGGTCTGCGTTTTAATGTAGACAAAAATCTGCTGAAATCATTTTCATTTAGTACAAAGCTATTTTTTTCAGGAGTAAAATCCTTAATAACTTCAAATCCGGATAAAAATCTATTTATATCTATTAATCGTTTTTTGCCAACCGGCTTTACCCAGCTTTCAGTTCCCGGCCTGTCAAGCGTATTAATCTGAATTTTATCAGGTTTTACATTAGTCAACAGGTTCTTTATCTTTTTAAGCTCAATCTCGTTATCGTTTATACCCGGCACCAAAAAAATTTCCATCCAGAGCTGTCCGGAAAAATTTTCCCTTAAACAGATTAACCCGTCGATGATCTGTTTAAAATCAAGGCCTGGATGCGGTCTGTTTATTCTGATAAAATTTCTTTCAGTTGCGGCATCGAGTGACGCAATAATAACATCCATATCAAGGACCTGTTCTATGACATTGCTTTGAGAAAAAAGTGTGCTGTTTGTAAGTAATGCCAACTTATATTGAGGATAATCCGCTTTTATGAAATCGACGATTTCATTGATACCTGTATGCAATGTTGGTTCACCTGAACCTGAAAAGGTAATAAAATCCAGTTTTGGATTGCCTGACAGAAAATCTTTGAGCTCTTTCCGTATCAACTCCACAGGGGTATATTCACCCCTTTTTATGGTTAAATTGGTCGTTCTTCCACACTCGCAGTAAACACAATTGAGACTGCATGTTTTGTGCGGCATAATGTCCACACCAAGTGATATGCCGAGCCGTCTCGATGGAACAGGGCCAAAAATATATTTGTAACCGGACTTTCTCATATTAACCATTTGCAAAACAGACTCCAACACAAACCTATCCCAACCGATTATCTTTTCTATAATTATGGTAAATCGTGTATCATAAGCCGTGCCAAACAACAACGGCTTTATGTAAATTAACTTGGTCTTGATAAACCGGTCATATATGTTATAAATAAAGATTCAAGGGGTCAGGAGGTCGAGTAATTCTTTGTTTTATCAAGCCCTTAACACCTGGCACTTAACACCTATCCAAAACAGGACTTGATCGTGGCAAAAATAGACGATAAAAAGCTTACCGTAATAACCACCCATATTAATGCTGATTTTGATGCATTGGCATCCATGCTTGCCGCTCAGAAGCTATACCCTGGTTCTATTATTGTTTTCCCGGGCTCACATGAGAAAAATCTAAGGAATTTCTTCATAAAGTCGATGGTATATCTCTTTAATATGGCGGATATAAAGGATGTCGACTTTTCAAATATCAAAAAGCTCGTTCTTGTCGATACAAAGCAGACAAGCCGAATCGGAAAATTTGCATCTATTTTGAAACAATCTGATTTAGAGGTGCATATCTATGATCATCATCCAGCCATGGCAAATGATATTAAAGGAAATTACGAGGTTAATCGCTTAACAGGGGCAACTGTTTCCATCATTACCGAAATCATCAAGAAAAAAGGGATCGGCTTATCTCCTGATGAAGCAACCATATTGTGTCTCGGCATATATGAAGATACAGGTTCTTTTACTTTTTCTTCCACCACTGAAACCGATTTTGTTGCGGCCGCCTTTCTAATTTCAAAGGGAGCAAATTTGGATATTGTATCAAATCTGATTGATAGAGAGATAACTACCGAACAGGTCGGTCTTTTAAACGATATGATTCAGGCGGCAATGCATTACAATATCAACGGCATCGAAGTTGTAGCGACATGTATAACTACCGACGATTATTTGCCCGATTTTGCCTTCCTTGTGCATAAAATGGTTAAGATGGAAAATATCCGCGTAATCTTTGCCTTGGCGCTCATGGGAAAGAAGATTTACATTGTTGCGCGAAGCAGAATGCCGGAGGTCGATGTTGGAACCATACTTACCTCTTTTGAAGGAGGAGGGCATCCTTTTGCGGCTTCCGCTACAATCAGGGACAAAACCCTGGCGCAGACCGAACATGAATTGATTGAGAAGCTTTATAAAAGCATTAAGCCTAAGAAATGGGCAAAGGATCTTATGTCTTCTCCTCCGATTATGATAAGATCTGATATTTCTTGTAAGGATGCTAACAATTTTCTGACACGTTATAACGTAAATGCGCTTTTAGTTACCGGTAAATCCGGAGATAAAGAGGGTAAGGACAGGCTTGTCGGTTTTATCTCACGCCAGGTAATTGAAAAAGCGCTTTATCATAAACTGGATTATGTTCAGGTAAAGGAATATATGACAACAGAGCTGTCGGTTGTCGGATCTGATGCCGATCTTCCTGAAATTCAGAAAAAAATAATCGAGAACAAGCAGCGCATTCTGCCTGTCGTTGATGATGATGTTATAAAAGGTGTTATTACACGCACCGATTTATTAAATGCCCTTGTTCGGCAGACACAAGAATCAACCACAGGCTTATTAGACCGGCGAACCGAGAGGGTTCACGCCAGGACAAGAAATGTTGCAAGATTTATGAATGAACGTATTCCTGAGCGTTTGATGAATATATTGAAAACATCAGGTGAAACGGCAAGTGAAATCGGTTATAATGCTTATGTTGCAGGCGGATTTGTTCGTGATCTGTTTTTGTATAGAGCAAATGAGGACATAGATATCGTCATAGAGGGTGACGGCATAGCCTTTGCGAAAAAATATGCTGAAAAATTCAATGCGCGTATTCATGCGCATGAAAAATTCGGCACAGCGGTTATAATCTTTCCTGACGGTTTTAAAATTGATGTAGCTTCAGCCAGAATGGAATATTACAAGTTTCCTGCCGCGCTTCCTACAGTTGAAATGAGCTCAATAAAGTTAGATTTATTTCGAAGAGACTTTACTGTCAATACTCTGGCAATTCATATTAACCATAATAAATTCGGCATGTTGATAGATTTTTTCGGGGCGCAAAGGGATATAAAACGGAAAAGTATCAGGGCATTGCATAATTTGAGTTTTGTTGAGGATCCGACCCGGGCCTTCCGCGCAATAAGATTTGAGCAGCGTTTTGGTTTCACAATAGGGAAACTGACTTCAGGGCTGATTAACAATGCAGTAAAAATGGATTTTTTCAAGCGGCTCAGCGGACGGAGGGTATTTAATGAGCTGCGTCAGATTCTTGAAGAAGAAAACCCGGTGCCTGCAGTTAAGAGACTTTATGATTATAATTTACTTAAGGTGATTCATCCTTCAATAGGAATTAACGAAGAGGTTATTTCATTATTAAATTCCGTTAAAAAGGTATTGTCATGGCATGATTTGCTTTTTTTAGATGAATTATATATGAAGTGGATCGTTTATTTTCTGGCGCTTGTCAGGCATTGTGACGATAAAACATCAGATGAAATCTGCACTCGATTTGAACTTTCACCACGGCACAAAACAATTATTTGCAAAGAACGTTTTCAGGCCGAGAAATGTCTTCTTGCGCTGGAACGAACCGTATCAGTTAAAGACAGTTTTCTTTACAAGCAAATTTGCGGTTTTAAGACAGAGCTGATCTTATATATGATGGCTGTAACAAAGCAGAAAAGGATAAAAAAATCCATATCTCGATACTTTACAAAGCTAAGATATATTACTACTTCTGTCACAGGCAAGCAGTTAATAAAGATGGGTTTGAAGCCGGGACCTATATACAGGGAAATCCTGGAGGCTGTTTTATATGCAAAATTAGACGGCAAACTCAAAACAGCAAACGACGAACTTAAATTTGCACGCAATTATGTTTCAAAATTTTGATTTAAACCAACTGATTATTAAGATAGCAACGCTGCTTTTCGCGGTAACCATCCATGAGGTTGCACACGGTTATGTCGCATACAGGATGGGAGACAATACAGCCTTGTTAGCTGGAAGGCTGACCTTAAACCCGATAAAACATCTTGATTTTGTCGGCTCCTTTCTCATGCCGGCGATACTGGCGCTGTCTTCTTCGCCGTTTATATTTGGTTATGCAAAGCCGGTCCCTGTTAATTTTGCAAGGCTTCGTAATTATCGCAGGGGAACAATTTATGTCGCATCTGCCGGAGTATTGGCAAATTTGGCTTTAGCGATTATTTGCGGAGTCTTGTTTCGAATCCTGCAGAGCCTTGAGCTGTTTCAATATAATAATTTCTTCAGGCCTTTCATAACAGAGCTCTTTCTTCTGCTCGGGTACAGCGTGATGATCAATATTGTTCTGGCGGTGTTCAACATGCTGCCGGTTCCGCCTCTGGACGGAAGCCGGGTGCTTGCCATGTTTCTGCCGATGCGTTTAAGGCGGCAGTTTGCGCGTCTTGAAAGTTTCGGCATTATAATAATAATGTTTTTGCTTATTTCTAATTCACTAAGAAGCTTATTTGCCTTTATCCCCCAATTAATGAATTTATTGCTTGGAAGCGATGGGTTGCATCTGTTTCTGGTGCTGATAGGAGCTTTTCGATGAACAGAAAAAAACGGATTTTAAGCGGAATGCGTCCGACAGGGCTGCTTCATTTAGGCAATCTGCACGGCGCTCTTGCAAACTGGGTCGAAATGCAGCAGGAGTATGAATGCTTTTTCTTCATTGCGGACTGGCATGCCTTAACCAGCGATTATGAAGATACAAGTTTAATTTCAGAATATGTCCAAAATATGATGATAGACTGGCTGAGCGTCGGCCTTTCACCTGACAAAAGCACATTCTTTGTGCAATCGCATATTAAGGAACATGCGGAGCTATTTCTTATCCTTTCAATGATAACTCCTGTTCCGTGGCTTGAACGGAATCCAACCTACAAGGAACAGATTGCCCAGATTAGCAACAAGGATCTTTCCACGCTTGGGTTTTTAGGCTACCCTGTTCTCCAGGCTGCAGATATCATTATGTACAAGGCTGACGGTGTGCCTGTGGGGATCGACCAGGTTCCGCATGTGGAAATTACACGTGAGATTGCCCGGCGATTCAACCACTTCTATGAAAAAGTATTTCCCGAACCCAAAGCGATCTTAACCAAAACACCTAAGATACTTGGCGCGGATCGCCGCAAAATGAGCAAAAGTTACAATAATGCCATATACTTATCGGACAAGCCGGATATTATAGCTTCCAGGGTCGCCGGTATGATCACCGATCCTCAACGGGCCAGAAAAACCGACGCCGGCAATCCCGATATATGCAATGTTTTTGACTTTCATAAACTATACAGCGACAGTGAAACTGTAAATAAAGTAAACAATGAATGCCGCTCGGCGCAAATAGGGTGTGTTGAATGCAAAAAGATAATGGCTCAAAATCTCATAAAGGCTCTTGAACCTATTAGAGATAAAAGAGAATACTATGAATCCCGGCCTGAACTCGTTGACGAGATTATAGCCTGCGGATGCGACAAAGCAAGAAATATAGCGCGGCAAACCATGAAAGAGGTTAGGTCTGCGATAAAAATATGAGAATAAATTGAGGAATTGAGGGATTTAGGAATTAAAATCAACAGAATACCTTTAATTCCTAAATCCCTAAATTCGCAATTAAGCGACCCGCCGTGCTCGCGCCCGTCGCGGCAGGAGCGAATTCCTAAATTTTGAATTTTAAGAGAATTATGTCAGACGAAATCTATAAGGTACGGCTTGATGGTATTTTTGAAGGTCCGATGGACCTTTTAATTTACCTTATAAAAAAAAATGAGGTGGATGTTTATGATATTCCAATAGCCTTAATAACCGACCAGTATCTGAAATACCTGGAATGGATGAAGTCGATGAACATAGATTTTGCCGGAGACTTTCTTGTCATGGCAGCCACCTTGACCCAGATAAAGTCGAGAATGCTTTTGCCTGTTCATGACGACGAAGACTCCGAGGAAGATCCACGCTCGGAAATCGCAAAACCACTGCTGGAATATCTGCAGGCAAAGTCGGCTGCCGAACATTTAAGCAGAAGAAGCATCCTGGGTGAAGATACTTTTGTCAGAACTATCGATAAAGAGGATTATTCAAAAGCCGGTGAAGATGAAATCATTAATGTCGGCCTGTTTGAACTTATCGATGCATTTAAAAAAATACTTGAAAATATTTCCGATGATCAGAGGCTGGAGCTGACTGCAGACAGAATCTCTGTAAAAGACAGGATCGCTCAAATAATGGATTTACTTGAAAAACAAGGATCAATAACCTTTGGCGAGCTGTTTTCTTCAGATACCGACAAGGCTGAGATTATACTGACCTTTCTTGCAATCCTTGAAATGGTTAAGATCAGCCTTCTTCGTATTGTTCAGCATGTTCATACAGGCATTATCAGACTTTTTTATTTATAATGGAAAATATTAAAAGCATTATCGAGGCCCTGCTGTTTGTTTCCGGTTCTTCACTTACAATAGACCGGATTAAGAATGTGTTAGCCTTAAATAATACAAAGGAGATAAGGAATGCTCTTTCGGCTCTTTCAGATGAATATGAAGCCCGCAAAGGCGGATTTTATTTGCACGAAGTTGCGGGTGGTTATCAGATTCGCACAAGACCCGAATATACAAAATGGATCAAACGCTTAATCAGGATAAAACCGGTTCGTATAAGCAAGGCCGCTTTGGAAACGCTCGCAATCATTGCCTATAAACAGCCGATTATAAGAAGTGATATCGAACATATAAGAGGGGTTGATTGCGGGGGAATTCTTCGCACGCTGCTTGAACGCAAGCACATACGGATTCTGGGACGCAAGGAAATCCCAGGCCGCCCTTTGATTTATGCAACCACCAGGCAATTTTTGGAAGTATTTGATTTAAAAGATCTTAAAGACCTCCCCACCACGGAAGAAATAGAAAAGCTTGGGAACACGGCGGACGCGTAACTAACTGCCTGAACGAAAAGCCATGGTTGTAAGCCGTCATTGCGAGAAGTGAGGAACGAATGACGAAGCAATCCCCTGATCTGCAAGTCTTCAACACGCATCACCCCTGTTATGAAAATGGACAATCCTGGGCCGCCCCCTGCCCTGTTTTTTGACAACCATTTAAGAAATCTTATGCGACCTTCAGATATCAAGGTCATCAAGAGGGCTTTTGACTCCCTGTCCCCCCTGGCGCAACACATGGGTGTAAATCATTGTAGTAGAAACGTCATTATGTCCCAAAAGGCTTTGAATTGTCCGGATATCTGTGCCTGTCTGCAAAAGGTGTGTCGCAAAAGAATGTCTGAATGTATGGGATGTAACGCGCTTAGTAATACCTGCCAGTTTAACCGCCCGCTTAATGGCTCTATCCAAGGTGGAGGGGTCCATGTGATGACGGCGTATCACATTTTTACGCGGATCCTGTGAAAGTTTGCTGGAAGGAAAAACATATTGCCAACCCCATTCTTTGCCGGCCTTGGGGTACTTCCTGCCCAAGGCGTTGGGCAGATATACTTCACCGCAACCTTTAGACAGGTCATTTTCATGTATCAGCTTAACGCGTTCAAGGTGTATTTTTAACGCCGGCTTGATGCTTTCCGGCAGCGGTACCAACCGGTCTTTATCGCCTTTGCCGCTGTGAACCCTGATCTCATTTATTTCAAAATCAATATCTTTAACTCTCAGCCGGATACATTCCATCAGTCTTATACCGCTTCCATAAAGCAGTTTAGCCATAAGCTGGGTGGTTCCACTCATTCCGTTCAGGACCCGTTGAGTCTCCTCTTTGTTCATAACAATGGGCAAACGCTGCTTTTTTGAAGATCGTACTGCATCTATACGGCCTTCAAGAGGTTTCTTGAGGACTTCCCTGTAAAGAAAAATCAATGCATTGAATGCCTGGTTCTGTGTAGATTTTGAGACGTGTTTTTCAACAGCCAGCCAGGTTAAAAACGCCTCAACTTCAGGCTCACCCATCTCCCTGGGATGTTTTTTGTCATGAAAAAAAATAAACCGTTTGATCCAGCTTACATATGTCTGCTCGGTACGAAAAGCATAGTGTTTCAGGCGCATGACATCGCTCACCTGATCCATGAGTTTTCGTGGTTTTTTATGATCATAAAATTCTTGCTTTTTCATAGGTAATTATGATATATTCTTTGCGAAATAAATCAAGATTTAATCCAACAATAGTTAATATCATTGATTTATTTCCTTACACTTAATGGTTCACCAATTAAGAGCAATGGAGATCGTGATGAAAGATATTATTAAATGCATCGAAACCCTTCGTATTCAGCTTGAGAGACACCGTAAGGTTGGACTTAAGGAGTACCCCACTCGTACAATCTTTATTGACCCCATGCTAGGAGCCTGTCCGACAATCACCTTTTACAAAAAGCAAACTCCTAAAAATTTGA
>JACKQG010000332.1_pt1 | contig 69868 bp, 71 predicted proteins | sample 8237621 | NCBI WGS metagenome assembly JACKQG01 (sample SAMN15677084, study PRJNA649215) | marine metagenome | biome: marine; feature: Black Sea; material: saline water; isolation source: suspended particulate matter (SPM) from the Black Sea western gyre | collected 2013-06-09/2013-06-10 | depth... | reverse complement strand
TGCATGGCTGTCGTCAGCTCGTGTCGTGAGATGTTGGGTTAAGTCCCGCAACGAGCGCAACCCCTATCCTTAGTTGCCAGCGCGTAATGGCGGGGACTCTAAGGAGACTGCCGGTGACAAACCGGAGGAAGGTGGGGATGACGTCAAGTCATCATGGCCCTTATGGGCTGGGCTACACACGTGCTACAATGGTCGGTACAGAGGGCTGCAAACCAGCGATGGTAAGCGAATCCCTTAAAGCCGGTCGTAGTCCGGATTGGAGTCTGCAACTCGACTCCATGAAGTCGGAATCGCTAGTAATCGCGAATCAGCATTGTCGCGGTGAATACGTTCCCGGGCCTTGTACACACCGCCCGTCACACCATGGAAGTTGGTTGCACCAGACGTCAGTTGTCTAACCCCTCGGGGAGGACGCTGCCCACGGTGTGATCAATGACTGGGGTGAAGTCGTAACAAGGTAGCCCTAGGGGAACCTGGGGCTGGATCACCTCCTTTAAGAGAAAGCGAGGCAGGATCCGTTGCGAGTATCCTCACAAGTTATCTGATTAGAATATATTCTGGGTCTGTAGCTCAGTTGGTTAGAGCGCACCCCTGATAAGGGTGAGGTCGGTGGTTCAAATCCACCCAGACCCACCAAAATTCCGCAGCTTGCGCCTTTGGTCTAGCTCGTATATTTTTAATATACTTCACTAGCCCAAAATCACAATCTGCGAAATTTAGTTTTAAATTGGGGCCATAGCTCAGCTGGGAGAGCACCTGCCTTGCACGCAGGGGGTCGGCGGTTCGATCCCGCCTGGCTCCACCAAAAAGGTTAAAGAATAGGTTTTCGATGAGAGCCTATTCTCTAACCTAAAACGGTTAGTTTGATCTTTAAAAATTAGGAAAAAGTTAAAGGCGCGATTGGACGGGTCTCAAATCCCCGTCCAAAAGCAAAAAGAGTTCGGTTTTTTGTGATGAAAAACCGACTTGTACATGGGTCAATACATTCCGTATTGATTTAATGTTTTGAGTTCAAGAGATTGGATTCAAAACGGGTATACTCAATCGTTACTGTGATTTCATATAGCAATATGTGATATCTGATCTCAGGAATGAGATCTGATTAAATAACACCAGATATTTTGGGGTTATATGATCAAGTGAATAAGCGTATACGGTGGATGCCTTGGCAGTAAGAGGCGATGAAGGACGTAGTAATCTGCGATAAGCCCCGGCGAGCTGATAAACAAGCTTTGACCCGAGGATTTCCGAATGGGGAAACCCGGCTATCTTTGATAGTCACTCCTATCTGAATATATAGGATAGGTAGAGCAAACCCGGAGAACTGAAACATCTAAGTACCCGGAGGAATAGAAATCAACCGAGATTCCCTTAGTAGCGGCGAGCGAACGGGGATTAGCCCATAAGCTATTTAAGTTTTAACAGAACAGTCTGGAAAGTCTGGCCATAGAGGGTGATAGCCCCTTATGTGAAAAAGCTTTTATAGTGATATCGAGTAGGGCGGGACACGTGAAATCCTGTCTGAATATGGGGGGACCATCCTCCAAGGCTAAATACTCCTTACTGACCGATAGTGAACTAGTACCGTGAGGGAAAGGCGAAAAGAACCCCGGAGAGGGGAGTGAAATAGATCCTGAAACCGTATACGTACAAGCAGTGGGAGCAGACTTGTTCTGTGACTGCGTACCTTTTGTATAATGGGTCAGCGACTTACTTCTCAGTTGCAAGGTTAACCATTTAGGGGAGCCGTAGGGAAACCGAGTCTTAATAGGGCGAATAGTAGCTGGGAGTAGACCCGAAACCGAGCGATCTATCCATGGTCAGGGTGAAGGTGGGGTAAAACCTACTGGAGGCCCGAACCCACTTATGTTGAAAAATGAGGGGATGAGCTGTGGATCGGAGTGAAAGGCTAATCAAGCCCGGAGATAGCTGGTTCTCCTCGAAAGCTATTTAGGTAGCGCCTCGTGTATCACTCTAGGGGGTAGAGCACTGTTACGGCTAGGGGGCCATCCCGGCTTACCAACCCGTTGCAAACTCCGAATACCTAGAAGTGCAATCACGGGAGACACACGGCGGGTGCTAACGTCCGTCGTGGAGAGGGAAACAACCCAGACCGCCAATTAAGGTCCCAAAGTTATAGTTAAGTGGGAAACGATGTGGAAAGGCATAGACAGCCAGGAGGTTGGCTTAGAAGCAGCCACCCTTTAAAGAAAGCGTAATAGCTCACTGGTCGAGTCGGTCTGCGCGGAAGATTTAACGGGGCTAAACTATACACCGAAATTGCGGATGCATACTTGTATGCATGGTAGAAGAGCGTTCTGTACGCCGTTGAAGGTGAACTGTAAGGTTTGCTGGAGGTATCAGAAGTGCGAATGCTGACATGAGTAACGATAATGGGGGTGAAAAACCCCCACGCCGAAAGACCAAGGTTTCCTGCTCAACGCTAATCGGAGCAGGGTGAGTCGGCCCCTAAGGCGAGGCAGAAATGCGTAGTCGATGGGAAGCAGGTTAATATTCCTGCACCACGCAATATTGCGATGGGATGACGGAGAAAGCTAAATCAGCCAACTGTTGGATATGTTGGTTCAAGCATGTAGGGAGAGAACTTAGGCAAATCCGGGTTCTCAATCCTGAGGTGTGATAACGAGCCCTCTTTTGGGCGAAGTGATTGATGCTATGCTTCCAAGAAAATTCTCTAAGCTTCAGATATTGTTGTGACCGTACCCCAAACCAACACAGGTGGTCAGGGTGAGAATCCTAAGGCGCTTGAGAGAACTCGGGTGAAGGAACTAGGCAAAATGGCACCGTAACTTCGGGAGAAGGTGCGCCCCTTGTATGTGATCGGACTTGCTCCGTGAGCTGAAGGGGGCCGCAGTGAAATGGTGGCTGCAACTGTTTACTAAAAACATAGCACTCTGCAAACTCGTAAGAGGAAGTATAGGGTGTGACGCCTGCCCGGTGCCGGAAGGTTAATTGATGGGGTTAGCTTCGGCGAAGCTCTTGATCGAAGCCCCGGTAAACGGCGGCCGTAACTATAACGGTCCTAAGGTAGCGAAATTCCTTGTCGGGTAAGTTCCGACCTGCACGAATGGCGTAATGACGGCCACACTGTCTCCACCCGAGACTCAGTGAAATTGAAATCGCTGTTAAGATGCAGTGTACCCGCGGCTAGACGGAAAGACCCCGTGCACCTTTACTACAGCTTTGCATTGAACTCTGAACCTATCTGTGTAGGATAGGTGGGAGGCTTTGAAACCTGGACGCTAGTTCAGGTGGAGCCAATCTTGAAATACCACCCTGGTATGTTTGGGGTTCTAACCTAGGTCCGTTATCCGGATTGGGGACAATGCATGGTGGGTAGTTTGACTGGGGCGGTCTCCTCCCAAAGAGTAACGGAGGAGCGCGACGGTACCCTCAGCATGGTCGGAAATCATGCTCTTGAGTGCAAAGGCATAAGGGTGCTTGACTGCGAGACAGACACGTCGAGCAGGAGCGAAAGCTGGTCTTAGTGATCCGGTGGTTCTGAATGGAAGGGCCATCGCTCAACGGATAAAAGGTACGCCGGGGATAACAGGCTGATTCCTCCCAAGAGTTCATATCGACGGGGGAGTTTGGCACCTCGATGTCGGCTCATCACATCCTGGGGCTGTAGCCGGTCCCAAGGGTATGGCTGTTCGCCATTTAAAGTGGTACGCGAGCTGGGTTTAGAACGTCGTGAGACAGTTCGGTCCCTATCTGCCGTGGGCGTTGGAGATTTGAGGGGAGCTGCTTCTAGTACGAGAGGACCGAAGTGGACATTCCTCTGGTGTTCCGGTTATCACGCCAGTGGTATTGCCGGGTAGCTATGAATGGAAGGGATAACCGCTGAAAGCATCTAAGCGGGAAGCCTCACCCAAGATAAGATCTCCCTAGACTTTTAAAGTCTCTAAAGGTCCGTCGAAGACTACGACGTTGATAGGCTCGGTGTGGAAGTGCAGCAATGCATGAAGCTAACGAGTACTAATTAACCGTGAGACTTGATCATATAACACCCAAACTATTTGGCACTGTTATTGAATCAACTATAGAAAGTTGCAATATCGATTGTTACAACCAACATGTATAGCTTTTAACGATTTCCAGAATTTTTCTGGATAGTGGGTAGATAATTTTACCCACTGTTCAGAGATCAAGAATTGCTTAGTGACCATAGAGTCCGCGACCCACCTGATCCCATTTCGAACTCAGAAGTGAAAGCGTTCATCGCCGATGGTAGTGTGGGGTTTCCCCATGTGAGAGTAGGACATTACTAGGCTTATATCCCGAAAACCCGTAAAGGATCTCCTTTACGGGTTTTCTTTTGTCTGCAGGTTTGCAGGTAGCCCCATAGGATAGCTTCCTTAACAGTTGCAGGCTGGTGTTGCTGGAGCGGGCTGATTAAGACTTAACGTCCCGGTAAGCTCTGATAGAGAGTTTATTTGATGTTTCTCCATGTAAGATACAATGCCTTGGTTGATCTCTTTACAGATTAATGGGTCATTGAACAGGGCTGTTCCAACCCCTATGGCAGTGGCGCCGGCAATGATGAACTCGAGTGCATCCTCTGCACTGGAGATTCCGCCCTGACCAATAATCGGGATATTGTGATCTTTGCAGACCTGATGGACCAGATGAACCATGCGCAAGGCAACTGGTTTGATGGCGGGGCCTGATAGTCCGCCCTGGTTGTTGCCGATAACTGGCCTGCGTTTCTCGATATCAATAGACATGCCCATCAATGTATTGATTACGGCAAAGGCATCGGTTCCGGCATCTATGCAGTGCTGGGCACTGTCGGCAATATCGGTCTGATTGGGTGAGAGTTTGGTAATGAGCGGTTTGGTTGTTGCCTTTCTACAGGCCTCTACTACACGGGCAGAGACCTCTGGATCATTCCCAAATACGGCACCACCATCTTTTACATTGGGGCAGGAGATGTTGATCTCGATTGCGTCTACGGGAGAATCATCAAATAATTTTGTGATCTCTCCATACTCATCGATACTGGAGCCGGAGATATTTGCTATATATCTGGTTTCACTCAGGTCAAGTCTGGGAATGATATCCTCAATAACATGTCTGGCTCCAGGGTTTTGTAGACCAATGGAGTTGATCATTCCTCCAGGGGTCTCTATAACACGGTGTGGGGTATTCCCTAATCTTGCCTCAAGAGTTGTTCCTTTTAGACAGATCGCACCGACCTCCTGGTTGGAGTATCCAGTAATACGTGTGTACTCTTCACCAAAGCCGACACATCCAGATAGCAACACTACCGGGGTTTTCATTCTGATTCCGCAGAACTCTATTGCTAGTGATGGTTTTTCCATAATGATACTATCCAGTCGATTTAGAGATTAGATCTCAAGGAGTGTTGGTGAATATTGTTCTTTATGAGCCGGAGATTGCCCCAAATACCGGGAATATTATACGACTTTGTGCGAACACTGGGGCGCAACTTCATCTGATTCATCCTCTTGGGTTTGAGATGGATGAGAAGCGACTGCGCAGGGCCGGGTTGGATTATCTGGAGCATGCTTCGGTCATGGAGTATCAGACACTGGATTTATGTTTGCAACAGTTTGATCGCTCGAGAATTTTTGCTTCGACAACTCATGCAACGCAATCACATTTTGTGCCTGAATATAGAAGTGGAGATACTTTTCTTTTTGGACCTGAGACCAGAGGGCTGCCGGAGGAGATACGAAACAGCTTTCCACAAGGTCAGAGGATACGCATCCCCATGGTTGGAGGGAGTCGAAGCATGAACCTTTCCAATGCTGTCGCAGTTGTTCTCTATGAAGGGTTGCGTCAGACAGGTTTTTAGGGAGGCTCTGATTAAGTCAATTCGTGATCCAATCAGATCTCCCTTACAAGTTATTCTATGGGGACGATAGAGCCCTTCCCTCAAACCCCCATCCCATTAAGCTTTTTCAGAGGTTTCCTGGTTTTCTGTTTTGAGCCCTCGTTGCAGAAGATCACGTACAGCCATTTTTGGGTTCTTGTTGTTGTGAAGCACATCTGCGACCTGTTTTGTAATAGGCATTTCTATCCCCCTTGATAATGCTATCTGGTTTATATCGCGTGCCGCATCAAATCCCTCTACAGTTTGGCCAATCTCCTTGAGTGCCGCCTCTGCAGTTTTACCTTTACCAATTGCTATCCCAAATCGACGGTTTCTTGATTGGTTATCAGTACAGGTAAGCACCAGATCTCCAAGGCCACCAAGGCCCATAAAGGTTTCTGCCTTCCCACCATAGTCCGTGCCAAGCTTTATTAGTTCATGAAGGCCACGGGTAATCAGTGCTGCTCTTGAGTTGGCACCAAAGCCAAGACCATCAGCGATACCGGCCGCAATAGCCAATACATTCTTGGTGGCACCACCAATCTCAATACCAGGGATATCATTACTTGTATAGCAACGAAAAGTTTCACTATGAAACAGTTCAGCAATAGTGTGCGCATGTTCAATTTCATCTGATGCAATGGTTACGGCAGTTGGTAGTCCCTGCGCAACCTCTTTGGCAAAGGTTGGCCCAGAGAGCAGTGCTTTTTTTCTTCCACTACCAAGCTCCTCCTCAATAACCTGATGAAGAAGTTTGTGTGACTCTTTCTCTACCCCTTTGGTTGCCCAGACAACTGTAGTGTCGTCAGGAATCGTGCTCCGGATTTTTTGCAGGGTGGTTCGAAAAGCGTGACTTGGAACTGCAACAACTACTATTTCGGCAACTTCAACTGCCGAGGCGATATCTGGATTCAGAGAGAGTGACCCCGGCATCTGCACACCAGGTAGATATTGCCGGTTCTCATGGTCTCTGCTTATGGTTTTCAGATGGTCTGGTGAGTGTCCCCAGAGGGTAACATCATGGCTCTTGCGAGATAACTGTATAGCAAGAGCAGTCCCCCATGACCCTGCCCCCAGAACAGTTACCATTTTTGGTTGGCTGGATGACGACATTTGGGCTTTAGTCTGGATAGCCTTTAGTGCTTTGTCTCACTAGTGTCGGACTCCTCACGCTGTTGCATCTCTTGCTGGCGCTTTGCATAGATGGCATCAAAATTGACTGGTGCCAGTACTAGAGGAGGGAACCCACCTTTTGTTGTCAGATCAGAGATGGCCTCACGAGCATATGGGAACAGGGTGTTTGGACAGTATGAACCCAGCACATGTCCCAGAGCCCCCTCCTCAAATCCGGCAAGAGCAAATATACCTGCCTGCTGAATCTCTGCGAGAAATGCGGTCTCATCATTTACAGTAACGGTGGTGGTCATAGTGATTACGACTTCATAGAGGTTTTCACCAATTTTATGGTGCTGTGTTCCAATATTAAGATTGCTCACAGGCTCCCACTTCTCTTGAAATATGGCGGGTGATTTGGGTGACTCAAAAGAGACATCCTTCAGGTATATTTTTTGGATTTCAAAAGTTTGTTCTGTCTGTTCTTCACTCATAACTGTTCTCTTGTAGGGATTCTCGTGGTTGTATCTAAATTATTGAAATTGCCTAACCCATTGAGTCAGGCTGCTAAGGTCCATGGCTCCAGCCTGGCGGGCAATCTCCTTTCCATGCTTGAAAATTGCGAGTGTGGGGATGCTCTGAATGCCATACTGCCCCGCAATGGCCTGCTCCTGCTCCGTACTTACCTTGGCAAGACGATAGTGGGGCTGTAATTGTTTTGCTGCTTGCGAAAATACAGGAGCCATCATTTTGCATGGGCCGCACCAACTGGCCCAGAAGTCGACCACAACAGGGATATCGTTGCGTTCAATATGACGCTGAAAATTATGGGCTCCCAGATCAACTGGATTGCCATCAAACAGTGAGTTGTGACACTTGCCACATTTTCCATCAGAGACAAGTTTGGATGCAGGAAGGCGGTTGATGCCGTCACAGTGCGGGCAGACAATATGAAGGCTATCTGTCATCTGTTACCCCTCCAGCAACGGGTCAAGTTTGCCTGCCGCATTCAGTGCAGATAAATCATCAAAACCGCCCACATGGGTCTCCCCAATGAAGATCTGCGGAACCGTTTTGCGTCTACTACGCTCCTCCATTTGCGCCCACCCATCACTGTCACCATCAATAAATATTTTGGTGTACTCGGCCCCTTTTCTATCCAGAAGGGCCTCAGCCATACGGCAGTACGGGCATGTCTTGGTGCAATAAACTTCAATTTTTGGCATATATTTATATTACAGCTACAGTTATTTGTATGAGACAGGGAGGCCGGCATTTTTCCAGGAGCGAATACCACCCTTGAGATTATAGACCTTTTCAAACCCGCCTTTTTTCATCTGTGAGCAGGCAACTCCAGAGCGTTGACCAGATCTGCAGATAGCAATAACTGGATGTGTACGGTGTTTGTCCAGATCGCCAAGGCTGTTTTTGAGTTGGTTCAGGGGAATATGTGATGCCCCCTTGATCTGCCCATCTTTTGTCAGTTCATCCTTGGCGCGTACATCAAGCAACACGGTGTCATCCTCATTCATAAGGCGAATGGCGGCTTCAGGAGTGATGGATTCAAATCCACGCAACTGATCCCCATAAATATTGAAGAACAGCATAACTAGCGTCATCACAAAGGCAGCAACCAGCTCCCAGTTGTTGAATATAAAGGTTGATAGTTCTTCCATGAACATCGATCTCTTGTTTAAGTAGTTGTTATTAGGTGCTGGGGTTCTCTTCAGTCCAGCTACATGGTTTGCCGATATTCATTGCCGATAGAATTTTTTCCGGCAGGCAGAATCCGGTAAAGCCACTCTGAAACAGATTTAGTCCAACAAATGCAGTAAACCATAGCCAGCTTGGGTCCGTTGATATGGTTCCATCCAGGAACAGTGAAAGCAGGACAAAGAAGCCGGCAAGGATACGCAGGATCTGTTCTCTTGTCATTGTATTCTCCTTAAAGACAGGTTGTGTTGCAGATATAGAGCATCAGACCCCATATTATAGCCAAAATCTATATTCAGGAGTGGTAGATGGCGAGAAAATTACCGCCAGCAACAGCAGGTAAGAAACCTCTGAAAAAGCCTGATGGGATGGGGTTGTGGGGGAAGGACTCTATAGTCCCCACAGGATAACTTGTGAGGGAGATCTGATTGGGCCACAAAGTGACTTCATCAGAGCTTCCTTAACAGCGACAGAAAACCTCTTTCATCATACCGATTAGCTTGAGTGTTCTACTGTCTCCAACCATATAGAAGACCCGGTTTGCATCCTTGTATGAATCCAGAATTCCACGGTCACGCAGTGTGGACAGGTGTTGTGATATGTTGCTCTGAGATGTGCCTACTGCATCAACTATCTGCTGTACACTCAACTCATCTTTTCCCAGTACACAGAGAATCTTTAGACGAAGCGGATGTGACATTGCTTTCAGTGATCGTGATGCACGATCAATATCTTCATCATTTCCAAGCAGGTTGTCTGCCTCGTCACACTCACTGTTTTCCAGCGTTTCCACCTTACTCATTTTAGTGATTCCCCTCTATCCTTGAGTTGTTTTTTCACATCAGCCAACATCTATTCACATCTATAAAGCGTGACATTATATAATAACGAGACCAATGTCTACTTCGAGATGAATCTATTTGTATGAGTTCTAAACGCGGCCCGGTACTCCTCTGTATTCTGGACGGCTGGGGATATAGAGAGTCCTCAGACTGCAATGCAATTGTCACTGCAGATACCCCGGTATGGGATAAATTATGGGAAGAAAATCCACATGCATTGATTGCTACACATGGCGCAGAGGTTGGGTTGCCGGCAGATCAGATGGGAAACTCTGAGGTTGGTCATCTCAATCTTGGTGCAGGTCGTGTGGTCTATCAGGAGTACACCAGAATATGTCGTTCCATTCGTACCCACTCGTTTTATTCTAATCAAACACTGGTTACACCAATAGATGATGCTGTAAAGAGCGGCAGTGCCATCCATGTTGTTGGCCTGCTGTCGCCAGGTGGTGTTCATAGCCATGAAGAGCATATTCACTCTATAGTCAAAATGGCAGCAGAGCATGGTGCGGAGAAGATTTATGTACATGCATTTCTGGATGGCCGTGATACCCCACCAAAGAGTGCAGCCTCATCCATTGACAAGATGGAGGCCGTATTTGGTGAGTGCGGGGCAGGTGCTATCGTCTCTGTCATTGGGCGTCATTTCTCAATGGATAGAGACCGACGATGGAAACGGGTTGAGAAATCGTATCGCTCAATGGTTGAGGGGGTTGCCGAGTATAGAGCAGATAGCGCAATGGAGGCGCTGGAGATGGCTTACGCTCGTGGGGAGAGCGATGAATTTGTCGATGCAACAGTTATTGCAAAAGATGGGGAGTCACCCATCAAAATGGTGGATGGAGATGTCGTGCTGTTGATGAACTATCGTTCTGATCGGGCTCGTCAACTGACAGAGGCCATGATCATGGAGGAGTTCGAGGGATTTGAGCGCGAATCAAGGCCACACTTTGGCTCCATCACATCTCTCACCGAGTACAAGAAGGGGTACGGGATTCCGGTAGCTTTTCCGCCGGACAGATTGCCAAATGTTTTTGGTGAGTATATATCCAGGTTCGGACTGCATCAGTTGAGAATTGCCGAGACTGAAAAATATGCCCATATCACCTTCTTCTTTAACGGGGGCAGAGAGGAGCCATATCCGTATGAGGATCGATTGCTTATCTGTTCCCCAGATGTGGAGACCTATGATCAGCAGCCAGAGATGAGCGCATATGAGGTAACGGCACGTCTGGTAGATGAGATAAGAGGGGGCAAATATGATGTCATTATCTGTAATTTTGCCAATTCAGATATGGTTGGTCATACCGGAAAGATGGATGCGGCAGTTGAGGCGATTGAGTCACTAGACCACTGTTTGGGCAAGGTGGTAGCAGCTATTCGTGAGGCTAATGGCGATATGTTGCTGACAGCAGATCATGGTAATAGTGAAACCATGTGTGACCGTGAAACTGGCCAACCACATACCTCGCACACTATGAATCCGGTTCCACTAATTTATATAGGAGATGGTATCTCAGTTGATCGTGTCTCATCAGGCGCACTATCTGATATTGCGCCGACTATGCTACATATTTTAGGGTTGAAGGTGCCTGCCGAGATGACAGGAGAGAGTCTGTTACAAGAGTCCTGAAGATGAGACCGGCTGGTTGAGGGGGCTTATTTAGAAGAGTCAGGCTCGGTTCCGGATGTTCCATCCATCATATCCAGCTCCTCATCGAGGAGCTTTTCGCTGACCTCATCCAGAGGCTCATAACGTTTTGAAATGGGGGGTTCGTAGTGGTCCATGCGAACATTGTCCGCCATTTTCCTGGCCTTTTTGCGTGCACGTTCAGCGCGCTCAAGCTCCTCTTCTCTGTCCTCTTCTCTATCCTCTTCGGCCTCAATTCGATCAAGCTCAGCCTCCATCTCCTCCTCGGTTGGACCATCGTCTTCATCTGGCTGTGATGATGAACTGCCTCCTGATGGAGAGTTGGGTGATGGACTTTTCGGAGGAGTGCTGTCCGTAGAGCTGTTGCTATCATCATCTTTTGGCATAAAGAACTTTGAAAATATAATCCCTGCCTCAAACAGAATCCACATGGGAATTGCCAGTAGGGTTTGGGAGATCATGTCTGGCGGAGTCAACAGCATACCAATAACAAATGCGCCAACGATAACGTAGGGGCGTTTTTCACGAAGCTTGTCAGGAGTAGTAGTTCCCATCCAGACCAGCAAGATGGTAGCAATTGGAACCTCGAAGGCGACCCCAAATGCAAAGAAGAGCTTGAGCACGAAGTCCAGGTAGTCCTTCATGTCCGGCATTACCTCAACCCCCTCAGGTGCGGTGGTGGTGAGGAAGGCAAAGATCAGCGGAAATACCACATAGTAGGCAAATGCCATGCCTGTATAAAAGAGAACAGTGCTTGATGCTGCCAGCGGCATCACCATCTTGCGCTCATGCTTGTAAAGGCCTGGCGCAACAAACCCCCATACCTGATAGAGGATATAGGGAATTGCAATATAGAAAGAGAAAATCAGCGTCAGCTTGAAGGGTGTCAGAAAGGGAGAGATTACACCGGTAGCAATCATGCTCTGCCCCTCCGGGAGGAGCTCCATCAAGGGGCTGGCTACGTAGTGATAGATATCGTTGGCAAAGGCAAACAGGCCAAGAAAGACAACCAGAATAGCCATCACTATTCGTAACAGACGGTCACGCAGTTCAATCAGATGGCTGACAAATGTCTGTTCCGCAGAAATTCCTTCGGGACTACTATTGCTCATCAGTAGTACTCGTCATCACTATTGTATTTTTTTTCCGCTTTCTCTTTGGGGTCAGTTTGATCGACAGGAGCAGATGAGTCCTCAGCTTCCTGGGCTACCTCATTGGTGGCGCTTACCATCTCTTCGGTTGCCTCATGAATCTCTTTCATATCAGCTTGGGTCTCTTCAATAATGTCATGCAAACCGGCAGTAGATGCATGTTTTTCCATCACCTTCTTCATCTCTTCCGCTTTGAGTTCACGGTCAATGTCAGATTTTACTGAGCTAATAAAGCGTGAAATTTTGCCAAACCATTTTCCGGCCGTGCGTGCAAGCGCCGGCATTCGCTCTGGCCCTACTACAAGCAGGGTGACCACAGCGATAATAGTCAGTTCCCAGAATCCAATATCAAACATAGAGAGATGTCAGAAGAGAGGGGTTCCTCTCTGCTGCTACGTTAAACCTTGTCTTTCTCTTCGACCTTCTGACCTTCTATGACATCCTCTTCAGCCTGATTCAACTGCGCAGGTTCTGCAGCAGGCTCTTCGGTTTTGTCTCCATCCTTGACAGCGCTCTTGAAGCTCTTGATAGCTCCTCCAAGATCACCGCCCACATTTTTCAGTTTCTTGGTTCCAAAGATCAGGATAACCAATACCAGTACTATCAGTAACTGCCAAATTCCAATGCCTCCAACGCCCATCGTCACTACTCCCTTGTAATAAATTTAAAGAAATATCTGGTAGATAATCCTGAGATTATAATGGCTTTAGCCAAAGCCGGGGAGATTTTTACCTCCCAGCAGGTGGATATGAAGATGAAAGATCACTTGTCCTCCATCTGCACCGGTATTGATAATGGTGCGAAACCCTCCATCCAGCCCCTGTGTATGTGCCAATTCCGGTAATAGCCTAACCATTTTTGATGTCAGAGCATCATCTTCTGCTGTAAGTGTAGCCAGGCTCTCGGTATGTCTCTTTGGGATCATCAACAGATGTACATCAGCCTTCGGATAGATGTCCCTGAATACCATGATCTCATCATCCTCATAGACAATGTCCGCCGGCACCTCACCAGATACCATTTTGCAAAAAAGACAGTCGTCACTCATCTATACACTCTCCCTGGAGGCCTTCTCCTCATGGCCAGAGACACCCAGTCTCCGCTCCAGTTCAGATAAAACCTCGTCAGGTGATATGTTTTGGTGGGAGAGCAGTACCAGGCAGTGAAACCATAAATCTGCCATCTCATAGACGATTTGTGCATGATCCCCATCTTTTGCAGCAATGACAGTTTCTGTAGCCTCTTCACCAACTTTCTTCAGGATTGTGTCAATTCCCTTGTGGTAGAGACTGGAGACATAGGACTCTTGTGGATCTGCGCTCTTCCGCTCCTCCAGAATTGATGTGAGTTCGTTGAGAATATTACTCATGGGGACTCCCTGGTAATGTGCTGGTTGAGCAGTTCCTTGAGTCGGCGTAGTCCGCTGGAACGATTGTTTGTGGGTTGTTCGATAATATCACTGGCGCTGATTCCAGGCTTATCGTAGAAGCGTGCATTTGCCTCGTCATTAATGGTAAGGATAGAACCATCAAGCGCAACTCCGGCAAACAGCCCTTTACTGCGTGACCATGAGTAGATTTCTGTTCTCAGCAGGGGGTCAGTTGCAGCGGTAGTATCTCGACCAATAGGCCCGGCAGACATTGATGCGTCAACTCCCAGGGTCAATTTGCCATCCAGCAGGCTTTCAATACTGTTGGGACGCTTTATGGAAAGAATAACATCACTGGATTGGGCGCCAATCTGATACCCATAGCTGGCCCCACTCATGGAGACAAAGACAGGATTGTTCCACTCTTTATCTTTTCTGAATAGCATCACCCCATTACCGTGTCTGACTCCAACCCCAAAACCAACGCTAATCATGCCTGGGAGGATTATTACTCCATCACCTTTTTGTAATAGAGAGGACGGGATGCTCTCCTCCTCAGGGCCAACCAGCACATCTTCCAGCACCTGTATGGCAGACCAGATGGTTGCGGTCTCTTTGCCTCCTGCAATAGCCTGAAGTGGTGCCAGAATAAATGCCAAGGCAATGACCAGGGTCTTGAGTGTTCTCATTGTCGATACATCTCCTTTGGATCTTTCAGTACCGGTGCAATAGTTTTCCACTGATCTTCCTCCAGTTCACGGTAGAAACAGCTGTGACGTCCAGTGTGGCAGGCAATTCCGCCACGCTGTTCAACTGTGATCAGCACCACATCTTCATCACAATCAAGGCGTATAGAACTGACAATCTGTTGGTTCCCAGACTCCTCTCCTTTGTGCCATAAGCGTTCTCTGGAGCGTGACCAGTATACGGCATGCCCAGTTTCAGTAGTGAGTTGTAGTGACTGACGATTCATCCAGGCAAACATCAGGATATCTCCAGTTTCTGCCTCTTGAACGATAACAGGCACCAGCCCATCCTCTGTCCAGTTGATCTCATCTAGCCATTTCGTGGGATTACTCACAATCTAACCTCTATTCCCTGTTCTGCCATAAAGGCCTTTGCCTCTCCAACAGTATACTCGGCAAAATGGAATATGCTGGCTGCCAGTACGGCATCTGCGCCACCCTTGATAACTCCATCAGCCAGGTGCTGCAGGTTACCAACTCCACCAGAGGCAATGAGCGGTACAGATACTGCTTCACTTACCGCTTTGTTAAGGGGCAGATTGAACCCCTGTTTGGTTCCGTCACGGTCCATGCTGGTCAACAAGATCTCTCCAGCACCGTAATCAACCATCCTCTTCGACCACTCTATGGCATCAATTCCTGTTGCTTTGCGCCCACCATGGGTGAATATCTCCCACTTTAGAGGCTCACCTTCGGTGCTGACTCTTTTGGCATCAACGGCAACTACAATACACTGCGATCCAAAACGGTCAGATGCCTCACGCACAAACTCGGGGTTGAAAACGGCGGCGGTATTTATAGCCACCTTGTCGGCGCCAGCATTAAGCATACGGCGGACATCGGCCACCTCACGTATGCCTCCACCAACTGTGAGAGGGATAAAAACCTGGCTGGCCACCTGTTCTACCACATGAACAATAGTGTCACGTCCCTCGTGGCTGGCGGTGATGTCAAGAAATGTTATCTCATCAGCCCCCTCATCATCATAGCGCCGAGCTACCTCAACCGGATCACCGGCATCACGAATATCGACAAACTGAACTCCTTTAACCACACGTCCCTGATCGACATCAAGACAGGGGATAATACGTTTTGCCAGCCCCATAAAAAACCCCTAATTTTGTTGGTCAGAGTAATGTTGAGCCTCAGCAAAATCCAGAGACCCTTCATAGATCGCTCGCCCGGTTATTGCTCCCATGATGCCGTGGTCAGCAACCTTGCAGAGTGCCTTGATATCATCCATGTTGGTGATTCCTCCAGAGGCAATAATAGGTATATTGACGGAGTCGGCCAGTTTTCTGGTGGCATCCACATTGACACCTTGCATCATCCCGTCTCGACTGATATCGGTGTAGACGATAGAGGATACCCCGTCAGATTCAAAGGATTTGGCAACATCGGTTGCGTCCTGATCAGAGACCTCGGCCCAGCCATTTATTGCAACCTTACCGTCCTTGGCATCTATGCCCACAATTACGTGACCAGAAAATTCACTGCAAAGATCTCGAATAAAGGATGGGTCGGTAATCGCTTTGGTGCCAATAATTACATACTCTACGCCGGCATCAATATAGGTTTGGACTGTCTCATGGGTACGGATACCGCCACCAATCTGAATTGGAAGATTGGGATAGGCAGCAGCAATGGCATGGACTACTCCCGCATTTTTTGGTTCACCATCAAATGCACCATTAAGGTCAACAAGATGGAGACGACGAGCCCCCTGTTCAACCCACTGGGCAGCCATGGCAACTGGATCATCAGAGAATATGGTCTCATCCTCCATGATGCCCTGACGAAGGCGCACACATTTTCCATCCTTTAGATCGATGGCAGGAATGATAATCATAGGTTCATTAGGCATTATGGTTGTCCATTCCAATCAGTGAAATTTTTCAATAATTGCAGGCCGGCATGTTGGCTCTTTTCTGGGTGAAATTGTGTAGCAAACAGGTTGTCTCGGTAGAGTGCACATGCAAAATCAAATCCATAATGGGTGGTTGCAGCAGTCTCATCACTGTTGCCGGGTTCTGCATAGTAACTGTGCACAAAGTAGAAGCGGCTCTTGTCCTCAATCGTGGACCACATTGGGTGATCTATGCTCTGTTTTACCTGATTCCAGCCCATATGTGGAATCTTTAACCTCTCGCTGCCTGTGTCGCTCTTTTCCATTAGAGGGTCAGGAAACTGTTTTACCTCTCCACTGATAATGCCGAGCCCATTGGTGCCACCATTCTCTTCACTTTGTTCAAGCAGAAGCTGCATCCCCAGGCAGATACCAAAAAATGGACGGTCTATGGCAACATCACGCACAACTTGAGACAGACCTCTCTTCTCAAGTTCATCCATACAGTCACGCATTGCGCCAACACCTGGAAATACTACCCGGTCTGCAGAAAGTATTGTCTCGGCATTATCAGTTACAACCACATTGAGGTCAGGCGCAACATGCTCCAACGCCTTGGAGACCGAGCGCAGGTTTCCCATACCGTAGTCAATTACGGCCAGAGTGGACACTTTAGAGCGAGCCTTTGGTGGAGGGCAGTTGCCCTTTCATCCGCTCGTCAGCTTCCACAGCCATCCGAATAGCACGTCCGAACGCCTTGAAGATTGTCTCGGCAATGTGATGGCTATTTCTGCCTCTGATTACATCGATGTGTAGAGTAGCCTCCGCATGATTAGTAAAGCCCTGGAAGAACTCAAAAAATAATTCGGTATCAAATTCCCCTACTGTTGTGCTGGGAAATGTGGCATTGAACTCAACTCCTGGTCGACCAGAAAAGTCTATGACCACCCGAGAAAGCGCCTCATCCAGGGGAACATATGCATGGCCGTAACGGCGAATTCCTTTTTTATCTCCAAGAGCCTGGTTGACTGCCTGACCAATAGATATTCCGATGTCCTCAACTGTGTGGTGTCCATCAATATGTAGATCACCAGACGCATTGATTTCCAGGTCAATCACACCATGACGGGCAACTTGATCCAGCATGTGTTCCAGAAATGGGACACCAGTGTTGAGTTTTGCAGAGCCGCTTCCATCCAGATCAACAGAGACCTCAATCTGGGTCTCCAGGGTGTCGCGTTTGATATTGGCAATACGGTTAGTCATGGGAAGTTAAATGTTTCTTGCGTTAAGGGTTTATTTGTAAGGCTATAGAATAACCGGTTATTGCCCCAGTTTGAACAGTTTGAGAGCGTAGTTACAGAAAAATAGGGGGTTTTTTGATAAACCATGTTGGTAATAGTCGTAATATAGCGGAAATTGATCAAGATCAACAAAATTGCTGAATAAACCCTGTAGTATCAATATATTCATTATCTTTTGGAAAATAGTCGAGATGGTCGTAAAAAAAACACCGGCAGTGCTTTGTCCACAATGTGAGCTGAATGATGTCTGTCAGCAATATGGTGTAGCTGATACAAATGATGCAGTTGTGCTGGGCGAGGTTACTCCCCAACAGAATGTGGAGAAAGGGGACGTTATTTGTCGGTCAGGTGATAATTTTGACTACCTCTATGCAGTTCATTCGGGTGCATTCAAGAGCATGGTCACTCTGCCTGGTGGTGAGGAGCGAATTACAGGTTTCTATTTTGCGGGGGAGATTATTGGTTCGGAAGGGGTTAGTACAGGACAGTATGGGAGAACAGTGGTTGCACTGCAGGATAGCCAGTTATGTTATTTCCCGGAGATATCTTTCTCTCCAGATGATGCAGCTCACAAGATGATTCGCCAGGGGCTGCTGGTTGCAATGAGTCATCAGGTAAAAAATGAGCAGTGGACAGGTCTGATGGCGGCACATCGTGCAGAACAGAGGGTAGCAATTTTTCTCTACATGGTATCCAGGCGGCTGGAATTCCATGGTTTTTCAGCAATAGAGTTCCGTCTGCCAATGTCGCGAGATGAGATTGCCAGTCATCTCGGGTTGGCGGTAGAGACTGTTAGCAGATCGTTCCAAAAGCTCAAGAATGCTGGTCTTATCCAGGTTAGCGGCAGAAATCTGGTGCTCGAAGATCGAGATGCTCTACAGCTATTTTCCTGAATGTAGCATAAAGGTTACAGGGCCATCATTTACTAGTGAAACCTGCATGTCAGCACCAAATTCGCCCTGTGCTACTGTGGGGTGTTGTTCTCTTGCTGAGGTGACAAGTTGTTGAAACAGGTGTTTCCCCATGTCTGGGGGGGCTGCGGCCGAGAATCCTGGCCTCATCCCATTTTTTGTGTCGGCAGCCAGAGTAAATTGCGGCACCAGCAGTAGTCCACCACCGGTTTGTTGAAGGGAGAGGTTCATCTTGCCCTCACTATCAGAAAAGATACGGTAGCCAAGAATTTTTCTCAGGAGATAGTTTAGCTCTATCTCACTATCATTCTGTTCCACCCCAACCAGAACAAGAAGGCCGCCACCAATCCCTCCAATACATTTACCCTCTACAGAAACGGACGCACTGGATACCCGTTGAAGCAACGCTATCATCTCATGAAGGGCATCATCAGTTTTTCTGGTTCGCTAAATTGGTTAATATCATAGGCCATACGCCCCATATTCTGGTTCATTGTAGACATGGAGCCATTCATCTGATTGATGTCCGAGCTCATTCCAATGATTGCACCAGACATCTCCTCAATATTTTCTGACATTCCATTGATGCGCCCTGACATGCTGCCAATATTGCGATTAAGTTGATGCATGTCCTTGCTCATATTATCCATGTTTCCCGACATGGACTGCATGCCAATGCGCACCTGTTTGAAATCCTCAGACATGGCGGCCTGTCCCTCTTCCATACTTCGAGCCATGGTGGACATCCTGGTACGCATATCCCGCATATCTTCTGCCATACTGGTGACGTCCAGGCTCATCTGAATTACTGCGCCAGTCATCTGGTGCATATTCAGCCCCATGCTGAACATGAATAGCGCCATGCCACCACCGGCTATAGCGCCTATAGAGAGCATTTTAGAGGGTATTGTCTTTAGGCTGGCACTGTCTGGAGCTGTGTGATTGTGGTCTGGTTCACTCATTTATCTCCCCCGGTCTTGCTGTCAGCACTGTTCCCATGGAAGACCGCGAAATCTCCAGCCACCCACGCTGCTTCGTTGATGATCCTCATCAAGCTCCCCCTCAAAACCCTCGTCAATATTGAAGACCTGGTTAAATCCATCCTCAATAAGCTTCTTGCCGGCCTCAAGAGAGCGTTTGCCACTACGACATATCAGGATAATGGGTACCCCTGACGGATCGCTGTTTCCATGTATGCCACCCAATAACAGTTTTCTGAGATCAACAGAAAAGTTCTGATTGATAGTCCAGTCAGGCTCATCAATCCACGGAATATGGACTGCTCCAACAGGGTGTCCTACAAAGAGGAATTCCATGCTTGAGCGTACATCAATCAATAAAGTGCGCGGATCATCCTGTACCATCTGCCAGGCAGCATTGGGAGAGATCGAATTGATTTCATTGGTAGCCATATCGCCAGTCGCCGGTTATTCAAGGAAGGTCTGATCAAGTCGCTTAGTGACCTAACCAGATCTCCTTTACAGGTTATCCTATGGGGACTATAGAGCCCTTCCCCCAAACCCCCATTCCATTAAGCTTTTTCAGAGGTTCCTTAACCTGAGTCATCTAGTAATCTAGTGTAGAGTACACGATATTTAAGAATGGTCATAGAGTAAAAAATGGGAAGAAATATTGATGCTCCGAAACCACCCAAAACACTTTTAAGGCAGGTTGGGAGGGCGATTGCAGATTACAAGATGATCAGGGATGGTGACCGGATTATGCTGGGACTTTCCGGAGGAAAGGACTCGCTCTCTCTTCTCCATATTTTGCTTCATATGCAGCGCCATGCACCTATCAATTTTGATATAGCGGCAATGACAGTGGATCCGGAGATGGAGAGTTTTGATCCGGCAGTATTGGGCCCATATCTTGAGTCCATGGGGGTTGAGTGGTTATTGGTATCACAGCCAATCATGGAGCAGGCTGAGGGCCATATGAAGGGGGACTCATTCTGTTCCTGGTGTGCCAGAATGAAGCGTGGGGTGATGTATACCACGATGAGAAAGGAGGGCTACAATGTACTGGCTCTGGCGCAGCACCTGGATGATTTGGCTGAAAGTTTTCTGATGTCAGCTTTTCATGAAGGGCGACTAAATACAATGAAGGCACACTATACGGTTGCAGCGGATGATCTGCGAGTGATTCGGCCGCTGGTATATGCGCGGGAGAGACAGCTGCAGGACTTTGCAGACGAGGCCAGACTACCAATCGTGAATGAGAATTGTCCGGCCTGTTATACAAAACCAACCCAGAGGGCACATATGAAGAGGTTGCTGGCAGATGAAGAGGAGAGCAATCCAGGCCTTATGAAAACCCTGCTCTCAACAATGCGTCCATTAATGGCGAAAGATCACGCTTAGGGTAGCCTGCACATGGACGCAAGGTGGAATAGAGGGTTACTTTTTCCAGAATGCGGGAGAAAAGAGAACCAGGATACTGAAAATCTCCAGTCGCCCGATTAGCATGGAAAAACTGAGAATTCCTTTTGCACTGTCACTGATCTCCCCGTAGTGGGCTCCTACATCCCCAAGTCCAGGCCCAAGATTATTCATGCAGGCGGCCAGGGCAGAAAAGGCGGTAACCTGATCCAGTCCAGTTGCCATTAATAGAATAAGCATAATGCTGAAGCTGGCCACATAAAGAGAGAAGAACCCCCATACTGCGGTGATTACACTCTCTGGAATGGATTTATTTCCAATCTTGACAGGAATTTGTGCATTAGGGTGAATCAAACGGGCAATCTCCCGTATCCCTTGTCGAAAAAGCATCAGGAAGCGAATCACCTTCATGCCGCCTCCAGTTGAACCGGCACAACCACCTATAAAACTGGCAAAAATAAGCAGGAGCGGCAGAAAGCTTGGCCATACATGAAATTGTGTTGTGGTAAATCCTGTGGTCGTGCCAATTGAGACGGCCTGAAAAATACCGTGCCAGATAGCCTCACCGCTATCCTCAAAGATTCCGGAAGATACCAGGAAGAGAGATGTAATGGCTGCAACTGAGGCAAGTATTGTGATGTAGGTGCGGAACTCCGAATCCTGCAGATATGGTTTAATAGTAAAGCGACTCAAGGCAAGAAAGTGGAGTGAGAAGTTGATGCCTGAGAGCAGCATAAAGAGCAGTGCAATGCTCTCAATGAGTCTGCTATCAAACCACCCAATACTTGCATCATGAGTTGAAAATCCTCCAATGGCTACTGTCGAAAAGCTGTGGGCAATCGCATCAAAAGGGGTCATCCCGGCAAGCCAATAGGCAGTACCGCAGGCAATAGTCAGACCCAGATAGATAAACCAGAGTGCTTTGGCTGTTTGAGTAATACGGGGGGTAAGTTTGTTATCTTTGATGGGCCCCGGAGTCTCTGCACGATACAGCTGCATCCCACCAATCCCCAGCATTGGCAGAATGGCTACAGCCAGTACAATGATTCCCATGCCACCAAACCATTGGAGCTGTTGTCTATAGTAGAGAATTGAAGGGGGCAGAGAGTCAATATTGGTGATAACCGTTGCGCCAGTTGTGGTTAATCCGGAAAGTGATTCAAACAACGCATCCATGATGCTCATGTGTGGTGTTGTTCCCAGGGCAAAGGGGAGTGCTCCAGAGAGACCAAGCACAGCCCAGAACAGTACAACGACCAGAAAACCATCGCGTATACGCAACTCTTTTTTGATGCCGCGGACAGGGTTCCAAATCATAAAACCACTAACTACAGTAATCGTTAGCGCAAGAAGAAATGGAAAAAATGCACCATCCTGGTATAGCATTGAGACCACCATTGGAGGGATCATGCTTAGGCTGAATATCATCAGCAATAGCCCAAGAATTCTCTGGATAACCTGAGGTTGCATTACTAGTTCAGTACGCTAAAAAATTGATAGTTTTGAGGGCTTGAATAGTTTCTCGACCTCATGAATTCTGTTTTTATCAATCAGAAAAAGAATGACATGGTCTCCTGATCGAATAACCACATCATGATGCGCAATCAGCACCTCATCCCCTCTGACAATTGCACCAATAGAGGCTCCACGTGGTAGTTTAATATTCTCAATGGCACGATTGACAACTTTGGAGTCATCATGGGCAATAGCCTCAATGGCCTCTGCAGCACCACGACGTAGTGAATGGGCCACAACTACATCTCCTTGCCGAACACGCGCCAATAGAGAGCTTATGGTTGCCTGCTGTGGAGAGATTGCAATATCGATGATCTCACTCTCTACCAGGTTGGCGTATGCGGGGCGATTAATTAAGGTCATAACCTTGTGAGCTCCCAACCGTTTTGCCAGCATGGAGGAGAGTATATTGGCCTCATCATCACTGGTAACAGCAATAAAGACATCGACATCCTCAATGCCCTCCTCAAGCAACAGGTCTCTATCTGCTGCATCACCCAGCAAAACAATAGTGTCAGAAAGGTCCTCGGATAGGCGTTGAGCTTTTTCCGGGTTCTGCTCTATCACCTTTACATCGAGCTCGCTCTCAATAGCGCATGCCAGGCCGGTTCCAACATTTCCACCACCGGCGATCATTATTCTTTGATACGGGCGGTCCAGGCGACGCAACTCACCCATTACCTGTAGCGTGTTCTCCTGTGCCACAACAAAATGCACCTCATCATCAACCTCTATAACTGTATCTTTCTTGGGGAGAATGGGGCGTCCCTTGCGGAAGATTGCAACAAAACGCATATCAACGTCTGGCATATGTTCACGGACAGTTTGCAGTTCATGGCCAACCAGAGGGCCGCCATAATAGGCTCTTACTGTAACCAGTTGGACCTTGCCGTCAGCGAAATCAAGAACCTGGAGAGATCCAGGCAACTCTATCAGTTTTCTGATGTAGTCGGTAACCACCTGTTCAGGGCTGATAAGCATATCTACCGTGGCAGATTCATGCTGAAACAACTCGCTACGTTCAAGGTACTCGGGGGCACGAACCCTCGCAATTTTATTAGGGGTGTTAAAGAGAGTTGCTGCAACCTGACAGGCAACAATATTTACCTCGTCACTGTCGGTTACAGCAAGAATCATCTCGGCATTTTCAGCTCCAGCTTGAGCAAGTATCTTGGGGTAGGACGCATGCCCGGCAACTGTACGAATATCAAGCCTGTCCTGTAGCGCATGTAGCTGTTCAATATCGGTGTCCACCATCGTGACATCATTGGACTCCAGAGCAAGATTTTCTGCTACAGTTGTTCCAACTTGCCCAGCTCCCAGGATGATAATATTCATAGAGTCTTATTCATGGTAGTTTTTTGGGGTCGATCCCCAGTATTTTCATTTTTCTATAGAGATTTGTGCGCTCTACTCCGGCACGCTCCGCAGTCTGTGAGACATTCCCATTGGTTTCCAGCAGGTGATGAAGCAGGTAGTCATATTCAAAACGTTCACGAGCAGCCTTGAGAGGAAGGGCAAACTCTGTACGAGGTGATGACACATCTTTCTTTGTGGCCTGGAGTTGCAATGACAGCATGGGAGCAACCTCTTCCTGTCCAATCTCACCCTCACTACCCATAATTAATAACCGTTGTACCAGATTCTTGAGTTCCAGAACATTTCCGGGCCAGCGATACTGCCTGAGCAGGTTGAGTGCCGCCATTGAAAAATTGCGATATGTGAGCCCGTGTCGTTGACTAAAATAATCTACATAGTAGTTCAGTAGATCCATAATGTCCTCAGGACGTTCTCGTAGCGGTGGGATCTTCAGAGGAACACCGTTAAGGTTGAAATATAGATCCTCACGGAAGCTGCGAGCTGAAACCTCATCAGCCAGGGTTTTTTGGGTGGAGGCGATAATTCGCAGATTTGGCTTAATAGGTTCACTGCCACCGACACGAAGAAAACTGCCTGCCTCCAGAGCACCCATCAAACGAGCCTGTGTATTTGGGGCCATCTCATCGATGTCTTCCAGAAAAAGCGTGCCATGGTTAGCCTGTTCCAGGCGTCCATAATTGATCTGTTCACCGGCCTCACTACCAAAGAGCTCTATATCCGTATTTTCTGCAGCAATTGACCCCATTGGTACAACAATAAATGGACCATTTTTTTGAGGCCCATGTTCGTGCACATAACGGGCAAACAGTTTTTTTCCAGAGCCCGATTCACCACTAATCAATATGGGCATATTATGTTGTGCAATACGTTCAGCATCGTTTTTTACCTGTTGAATAGTCAGGCTTTTGCCGGTTGGTTCGGTAGCTGATGCTGAGGTTTGTCTCTGTAGGGAGATATTCTCCTGTTTTAGTCTTGATGCCTTTAGTGCATTGTTAATAGTCAGTAGCAGCTTTGCAAGAGAGAGTGGTTTTTCCAGAAAGTCGTAAGCACCCAGACGGGTTGCCTCTACTGCGGTCTCAACAGTGCCGTGGCCAGACATCATTACAATCGGGAGATCCTCGGCATCATCATCAGATCCCCACTCTTTTAGCAGAGTTATGCCGTCGACATCCGGCATCCATATATCCAGCAGAATCAGATCAGGACGACGATTGCGTCGGGCACTGCGTGCAGTGGAACCATCTTCTGCAGTCTCAACCTCAAAGCCTTCATCCTCCAGGATTTCACGAACAGTATTGCGAATTTCCGGTTCATCATCTACAACAAGGATATATGGCTTCATCCCTGTTCCCCGTCAGGTTGTAGATGTCTGTTTGCAGATTTATGATGTATAGGCAGGCTCAATTCAAAGCAACTTCCCAAGTCCGAGTCAAGAAGTTTGATCTGTCCGTTATGCTCTTCAACTATTCGTTTCACAATTGCCAATCCTAATCCTGTCCCTTTTGGTTTGGTAGTGGCATAAGGGTCAAAGATCTGTGATCTCATCGCCTCATCTATACCTCTTCCATTATCGCAAATTTTTATCTGCAGGGTTTTGGTCGTACCCTGGTCAGCCATTTTAGCAGTGACAGTTACATGAGCTGCTTTTTCCGTACCTGAAGATTCGAGCCCATTTTTAATCATATTATTAAGAATTTGGCGGAGTCGATCAGCATCTCCTTCAACATCCAGAAGCTCGCCCTCAATCTGTAATGTAATATGGTCCGGATACTGCGCACAGTAGAGATCCACAACACCATTCAACAAGGAAGAGGGGGAGACTGTTGTGATTTGTAATTTTGGTACACGCGCATAGTCGGAGAATGCCTGAACCATTTTTTTTAATGTGCTTACCTGTTGCACAATGGTGGTGGTGGCACGATCTAGTACAGCGCCATCCTCTTCGCCCATCTGCTTGAGGTATTTGTGTCGTAGTCGGTCTGCAGAGAGTTGGATGGGGGTAAGTGGATTCTTGATCTCATGAGCCAACCGTCTTGCAACCTCACTCCATGCGGCATTTTTTTGTGCCGAGACCAGGTCAGTTACATCGTCAAAAACAATTACAAACCCTCTTAACTGTTCATTTTCAATCAGGCAGCTACCGCGACAGAAGAGGCTACGTACTCCTCTTGATGTGGTTATCTCCAGCGACACACTCCACTCTTTTTCTCCGGCCTGGATATGATCTGTCAGGGCGTTTACCAGAGGAGAGACAAGCGGATAGTGCTGAGCAATAACTCCTATTGGAATGCCAGATGTATTGATGATTTTGCTGTCCAGAATTTGGCAGGCCGCACTATTGATGCGTTCCAGGCGACGTTGAGAATCCAGAACCAGAACACCCGATGAGAGATGAGAGAGAATCCCTTCAAGTCGCGCATTTTGATGCTCAATCAGCTGCTGGCTTCGGTACAAGCTTTTGTGGGTATGCTCAAGATTAAGCATCATGTCATTGAATGATTGAACCAGAAAACCAAGATCATCATGTGATACGTGAGAGATGGGCTTGTTGTATATTCCGGAGGCAACATCCTGAGTCCCTTTTGCCAGCTCACTAATTGGGGCAGTAAGTCGGCGGGTTGAATAGAAGGCAAACCAAAGTGCACTTAGCAGAGAGAGCAGAAGAATCATTATAAAGGCAATATTGTGAACAGTGCCTCGTTGCCTCTCCAGGTATAACCGTTTTTTGTTGCGCATAACGGCATCATTAATCTTCTCCTGACCACTCTCCAATTGCTTGGGGATAGTAAAGTAGGTAGAGAGAATACGGCTCTCTCCACCCTCTGAATAATAGTTATGAACAGGGATCACAAGATGGAGGATCTGCCCAAGATCTTCATGCCCCTGAACCTTGTGATAATCCAGCCCCTGTTTTATCTGGTTCACAATAAGTGGGTCAAGTGGTGTTGGAACCAGTCCTGGTTCAGATAGCAGGCTACTGATGCTTAGCTGATTTCCTGAAAAGTCATAGAGAGCGAACTCCATAGCCTTACTATCTTCCATGGCATCTTCAAGCAGAATATCTACCATGGATTGAGGCGTGTTGGAGATGGTACTGCCGAGCTGATAGAGATTTTCGATAATTCGTTTTTTGCGCTCATTCAGGGCGGTTTTGTAAAGTGCACGAGATCCATCCAGCGCATTCATGATCTCATGCTCGCCGCTATCCTGTTGTCGGAGAATCTGGGTTGTGAACAGAGAGATAATCAGGATGGGAATAAGAGCAAGAGAGACAAAGATACCGACAAAACGAAAGTGTAGTTTTGCCCCTGATTCACCAGCACTGAGTCTGCGAATCAGGCGGTATAGATTAAGTGATATGTTGGAAAAGAGTATTGTCAGTCCAATAGTGCTGGTAACGACAATATGGGGGAACAGGTCTCCAAGGGTGTCGGGATTATGTATAGCGACAGCCAGAAGCACAAAGGCAATACCTGTGGTAATCGTTCCGGTAACGGCAAGAGTAGTTGATATTGCGCGTCTAAATTTTCCTCTCTGCCGGCTGTCAGAAGGCAAGAGTTTATCCGGCTGTTTTTCAGAGAGTGGCCCAGACATTGATTGCAGGCTCATTATCTTTCAATCAGAATGGTATGCCATCCACTATCCAGCTTCCATTCTGGCCAGAGGTATGGGGTATAGACATATGGACGAATCATTCCGGGGAGTTTGGATGAGTCGATTGAAGAGCGTATTTTTACCTGATACTTACCCTTATCCGACAGCAGAGATTTATCGATAATCAGTGCGTCATGACGCATGGTCATTCTCTCAATGGCCTTTTCAATGGTGCCATAAGTGCCGTGGGAGTTGTTCTTGAGGCTGATCAGGTAATAGCGGCCGGAGAATCCATGATAGCTAAGAATAAAACGATGCTCTCCTTTTGTGACAGTATTGTTTTTACTCCAGAAAGGCGTGATTTCTTCAACCACATACTCTGCGACAAAAGTAATTGGAATTCCATTTTGCAGTGCATCAATGATCTCCTCTCCAAGCATGTAGGAGAACTCTGCGTTGACCATGTAATGGTCGGCAGTCTCACGAATCTCCGGATGAGTTATGACAATCTCCCCGTTGGCACTGAGACTTGTCCACAACAAGGCTATGGCAAGTAGCAGTGTGAAAGGTGAGAGTTTGTTATGCATAATGGTTGTTGGAGTGGTCAGGTGTCGGGCAGTTCTTGTTTAAGAAGCCGTGCATAATAGAAACCATCCACTCCATTATCACCAGAAAGCAGCTGCCATCCAGCTCCTGTAGATTGCCCCCAATCTGCCTCAATATTGTGCGGTGAAGCCTCTGGGTGGGCGCCCAGAAATTTCTGAACTTGCTCCTCATTCTCTTCCGGGAAGATTGAGCAGGTAGCATAGAGTAGTGTCCCCCCTTGTTTCAACATCCCCCAACAGGACTCAAGAATATCATATTGGGTAGCGGCTAGTGCAGGGATATCCTCTTTTCTGCGAAGCAACTTAATGTCAGGGTTGCGTCGAATAACCCCGGTAGCACTGCATGGAGCATCTACCAAAATACGGTCAAACAGTTTGCCATCCCACCACTCTTGGTTGGAGGCATCCCCTTGGGTAATTGTTGCAGTGATGCCGAGGCGCTCCATATTCTCCTCTATCCGCTTTAATCTGTCTGCCTCAATATCCAGAGCAACTATCTCCTCGATCTCTGGTGCCGTCTCTAGGATATGTGCAGTTTTTCCTCCTGGAGCCGCACATGCATCAAGGATTCTCTCGTTGGGTTGGGGTTCTAGCAGTATCGCTGCCTGTTGTGGGGCCTCATCCTGTACCGAGACATCACCAGACTCAAATCCAGGCAGTATCGATACAGAGACCCCCTTGTTTAGAGTAATTGTGGCCGGGCTGTGAACGCTTATTGCAGCCTCTATTCGTGATTCTGCCAGCTGCTCCATATATTGTTCACGTGATACCTTTTGCAGATTGACCCGTAACGTCATTGGAGGGCGTTGATTATTGTTGACGAGAATCTGTTCCCACTGATCAGGCCATGCATGCTGCAGATGTTTGATTATCCAGTCTGGGTGGTTGGTTTTTGCGGTAAGGTTTTGTTCAGTATTCTTAATTAGTTCGTTATGTTCTCGTTGAAAACGGCGCAGTACCGCATTTACCAAGCCCCGAGCCCACTCTTTTCTCAGATGACGAGTTGCATTTACAGTTTCAGAGAGGATGGCATGGGGTGGAGTTCGCATAAAATTGAGTTGATAAATTCCTCCCAGGATGAGGGCATATAGGTCCCCATCCTTCTTCTTGAAGGGACGCTTCAATAGTTTCCCCCCAATTGCCTCTAGCTGAAAAAAGTTGCGTAGCACCCCATAACTTATCTCTTGGGCCAGGGCACGGTCCGATGGTTCAAGGGATTGAGTGGCTTGAGGTAAGGTGGCAGAGAGGGAGCGATGCTGGAAAACAACACCGGCAACTGCCCTTGCCGCCGCTGCGCGCGGCCCCCATGAACTGCTCATGACACAAATTGCATGCCGGACTCTTTAAGCTGAGGCCGTGCATTGAGAAAGTCTGCAGTAGACATAGGGCGCTTTCCAGGTAGTTGTAGCTCCAGAATAGATAGAACGCCATCAGATGTGGCCACATTAATGCCATCTGTAGAGACTTTGGTTGTGGTCCCTGCAGGTGTATTACTCATCTTTTTGTTCTGATCTATAACTGCTCCACGCCAGATCCTGACAACTTTGCCATCCCATGTTGTCTGCGCTACAGGCCATGGATTGAAGGCGTTGATCTTGTGGAGAATTTCTTCTGCACTATCCTGCCAATTTATGTTCGCCTCATTTTTATTAAGCTTTTCGGCATAAGTTGCATCGGCCTCATGTTGTGGTTCTGGGGCCAGCAGTTGCTGTTCAATCTGCCGGATAGTATTCATCAGGGCATCAGCCCCCATTTTGGCCAGGCGATCATGGAGAAGTTGGGCGTTGTCAGTTGGCTGGATCGGGGTGGATAGTTTCATCAGCATGTCGCCCGTATCCAGTCCCTCATCCATCTGCATGATTGTTACTCCAGATTCACTATCCCCAGCAAGAATTGCACGCTGAATAGGGGCTGCGCCACGCCAGCGCGGGAGTAGTGATGCATGGATGTTGAGGCAACCAAAACGAGGCGCCTGTAGAGCCTCCGGAGGCAGAATCAGACCATAGGCAACAACAACCATTAGATCTGCCTGCAGAGCCACAAGTTTTTCCTGTTCATCACTGTCACGCAGTGTTGCGGGCTGAAAAACAGGGAGTCCAGCAATTACTGCCCGCTCTTTTACCGGGCTGGCTCTCAGTTTTCGTCCTCGGCCAGCTGGACGATCGGGCTGGGTATATACAGCAACCACCTCATGAGAGGATTCTAAAAGTGCATTCAGAGCAGAGACAGAAAAATCTGGGGTGCCGGCAAAGATAATTCTCATCACATGGTCTCTTTGCGCTGTTTTTCCATCTTTTTACGAATACGCTGCTGTTTCAGTCTGGATAGCTTATCTACAAATAGTTTTCCTTCCAGGTGCTCCAACTCATGTTGTATGCATACAGCTAGAACGCCTTCCGCCTCAATTTCCTGCTCATCACCTTCACGATCCAGTGCCTGCACGATCACTTTTTCAGCACGCACAACCGACTCATAAATGCCAGGTACAGAGAGACACCCCTCCTCATTGGCCTCTTTCCCCTCGGATCTTGTGATTACAGGGTTGATAAGACAAACCGGCTGGTTTTTCTCTTCGGATATATCGATAACCACAATGCTGTGTGGATTGTTGACCTGAACTGATGCAAGCCCGATGCCTGGGGCTGCATACATAGTCTCAAACATATCATCCACACACTGACGGATCTCATCAGTGACAGATTTTACGGTAGTGCTTTTTTTCCGTAATCGCGGGTCTGGATATTTCAGGATTTCTAACAACGCCATAATTTTTCGTTCATAATGGTAAAAATTGAGTGTAATGGTATCGCAAAGAGAGAGGTTAGTCCCAATCATGGAAGAGGTTACTGGAGTGTCTCATGGATAAAGTATCTGCATGGCTGACCCTCCATCATGCCCCATCAGTTGGTCCTGTTACCTTTCGTAAGGCTCTCGATTACTTTGGGTCACCAGAATCTGTATTGGAGAGTGGCCGCGCGCTATTAAGCAAATCTGGTATCTTCAAAAGAGAGGCTCTCGATTTCCTTGCACAAACGGAGTCAAAGAGGGCTCAGTTAATTGAAAAAGATCTGCGTTGGCTTGAGGGAGACGATGCACATATCCTGTTTTTGGGCAGTGAGGATTATCCTCAATTATTGATGGAAATCTCTGACCCACCATCACTATTGTTTGTGCGCGGCAACCCGGATGCACTGCTACTTCCACAGCTGGCAGTGGTTGGTAGTCGTAATCCGGATGTTGTAGGCAAGGAGATAGCACGAGATTTTGCAAGAAAGTTGGCGCGAGCAGGGTTAACCATAACCAGTGGAATGGCATTGGGGATTGATGCAGAGGCGCACAGGGGCGCGTTGGATGGCGGTAAGACAGTTGCGGTTACAGGCACTGGGCTGGACCGGGTCTATCCAGCAAGAAATCGTGATTTGGCACATGAAATAGTTCAGCAGGGTGCCATTGTTTCGGAATTTGCTATTGGTACGGAGCCGCGTCCGGAGAATTTTCCACGAAGAAATAGAATTATAAGTGGACTCTCTATTGGAACACTGGTTGTTCAGGCTGCCAGAAAGAGTGGGTCACTGATTACTGCACGAATGTCTATGGAGCAGGGACGAGAGGTTTTTGCCATTCCAGGATCAATTCACAACCCTCTGGCACGTGGCAGCCACCTGTTGATTCGTCAGGGTGCAAAGTTGGTGGAGACGACGGAAGATATTATTGAAGAGCTTGGAGGCATGTTGAATCTGCTGAGAGAACAACTTGTGGAGCACTCCTCTTCAGAAGGGGGCTCAACAAGAGAGGAGAGCGACCCTGAAGTAGAGCAGGTATTAAATGCAATCAGTTATGAGACGGTTCTGGTTGACCAAGTTGTCGAATTCTGTGGATTGACTACAGAGGTTGTCTCCTCGATCATAATGCGTCTTGAGATTAAGGGAGAGGTTGCCACAGCTCCGGGTGGGCGAGTGATGAGACTACAAAAGTAGGAAAATCATATACCTTTCAGGAAAATTTTGTATATGATGGCGCCCTTGAACAATAGCACCAACATTTGTGAGTCATATTTGTGAGTAAGAATCTCGTTATCGTAGAGTCTCCTGCGAAGGCAAAAACTATTGAAAAGTTCCTCGGTGAGGGCTTTACAGTGATGTCCAGCTACGGTCATATTCGTGACCTGGCAGGGAAGGGGATGTCTGTAGATATTGCTAATGGATTTGAGCCAAACTACGCTGTCAGTGAAGACAAAACCAAAATAATCAATGAGTTAAAACGTGCCTCAAAGAAGGCATCCATGGTCTGGCTGGCATCGGACGAGGATCGCGAAGGAGAGGCTATTGCCTGGCACCTGGAAGAGGTGTTGGGTCTTACTGAGAATAATAGTCAGCGCATTGTATTTCATGAGATTACCAAATCGGCAATTCTCGAGGCGATCAAGAACCCCAGGTGCATCAACCGTGATCTTGTTGATGGACAACAGGCCCGCCGCATTTTGGATCGCCTGGTTGGTTTTGAGCTCTCTCCGGTGCTTTGGAAAAAGATTCAGCCAGGACTCTCAGCTGGGCGTGTTCAGTCAGTTGCAGTACGCATTGTGGTGGAGCGTGAGCGGGAGATTGAGGTATTTATTCCGGTCTCATCATTCAGGATAACAGCACAGCTCTCAAACCAGCATAGTGAGCTGATAGAGGCACGACTACCAAAGGATCGTGAGGGTATTGAGGATGCAGAGGGTTTTCTGACAAGAGTCAAAGGCGCCACTTTTCAGATCAGCAAGATTGAGAAGAAGCCGGCAAAACGCTCTCCAAGAGCCCCCTTCACCACCTCAGCCCTGCAACAAGAGGCATCACAGAGGTTAGGTTTTTCAGTACGCCAGACCATGATGGTAGCGCAGCGTCTATACGAGGCTGGCAAGATTACATATATGAGGACAGACTCGGTCAATCTTTCCGAGATGGCTCATGAGCAGGCAGGCGAGGTTATCAAGAGCAGTTTTGGTCCCGATTATCTGCAGCGTCGTCAATATAAAACAAAATCTGCCAGTGCGCAGGAGGCGCATGAGGCAATTCGTCCAACTGATCTGGCGAAATCCGAGGTGAAAGGAGAAAAAAATGAGCGGCGCCTGTATGAGCTGATCTGGCAACGAACAGTTGCCTCACAGATGGCAGATGCAAGGCTGGAGCGTACAACAGCTACTATTGATATCTCTTCGGTTGATGAATCACTGGTAGCAAAAGGAGAAATTCTCGTCTTTGATGGGTTCCTGAAGGTCTATCAGGATCGTGGCAAGGAGGACGCTAAACGTCTACCAGATATAAGCGAGGGAGAGCTGCTGCAGCTTGGGGTAATGCGAGCACAGGAGTCATTTACCCGTCCCCCCGCCCGTTTTACCGAGGCAGGTCTGGTGAAAAAACTGGAAGAGCTGGGGATTGGTCGCCCCTCAACTTATGCTCCTACCATCTCAACCATCCAGAACCGTGGATACGTTACTCGTGGAGAGCGCGATGGTGTAGAGCGTACAGTTCGTATTCTGGCGCTGCATGTAGATGAAATTATTAATGAGGATCGGGTCGAGATGACCGGCTCAGATAAGGGGAGGCTGATTCCCCAGGATATTGCAGGGGTGGTTACTGACTTCCTGGTAAAACACTTTTCTGAGGTTGTGGACTACAACTTTACTGCTCGTGTTGAATCAGAGTTTGATGAGATTGCAGCTGGTGAATTGGGGTGGCGAGAGATGCTGGCTGAGTTTTATGAGCCATTCCATAAAGACATCGAAGGGGCTGCAGATATCTCAAGAGAGGAGGCCTCTCAGACCAGGCAGCTAGGAGTTGATCCAAAAACTGGACGTCCGGTCAGTGTAAAAATCGGTCGTTTTGGCACCTATGCACAGATTGGTACCAAGGATGATGAAGAGAAGCCGCTTTTTGCGGGGCTACGCCCTGATCAGCGCAAGGATAGCGTAACCCTTGAAGAGGTGCTTCCCCTGTTCGAGTTGCCGCGTCAGTTGGGCGTGACTCGCGATGGTGAAACGGTTATGGTAAATGCTGGTCGATTTGGCCCCTATGCAGGATTTGTTGACGAAGAGGTGCGTGACTATCTGTTGGAAAACGAGGTAAAGGGGATAGAGCTAGTTGCGCAGAATGTCTCGATTGAGCCGGAAGATCCGCATACCATTGAGCTTGAGCAGGTGCTCGACTTCATTACCAAAAAGAAAGAGTCTGATGCAGAAAAAGAGATCCGGCTGTTTGAGGGGTCTCCGGTTCAGGTGCTGAATGGTAGATGGGGTCCTTTTGTTACCAATGGTTTTAAAAATGTAAAACCACCAGCTGACAGAGAGCCAGAAACCCTTACCCTGAAAGAGTGTGAAGCGCTTCTGGATGCTAGTGACAAGGAGCGCAAGCGGCTGTCAAAACAGGTCTATGGAGGAGGCTTTACTCTACTGAGAGAGCCTGAGACATCTCCTCCTGATGCAACACTCAAGGTAAAAGAGGGCAAGCTTGACCAGGCATTGGCTATGGTTGAAGAGCTGGATAAACTTGGAAAATCAGTCCGCTTGATCTCTGCCAATGGTGCAGCCGCTATCAGAGTGGCAAACAAGCGCAAGGCAACAACCTCGGCCAGCAAGAAAAAGACGGCACCGAAGAAAAAAGCTGTAAAAAAGAGAGCAGTCAAGAAGAAGAGGGCAGCAAAAAAGAAGACAGCAAAGAAAAAAGCTGTCAAAAAAGTGTAATCGACAGGTAGAGAATGGTCTCAGCCAAGTCTGGAATTTAGAGAAGTATAGGAGCAAAAAATGTCTGAAAAATTTGTAGCCGTCTTGATGGGGTCCGATTCGGACCTGCCAACCATGCAGGCTTGTCTTGAGATCCTGAAAAAACTGGATGTTTCATACGAGGTAAAGATCACATCTGCGCATCGTACACCTGCAGTCACCCATGATTATGTTAAAGATGCAGACAAACGTGGGTGCGGGGTATTTATCGCGGCAGCCGGACTAGCCGCACATCTCGCAGGAGCGGTTGCAGCAGCCACCACCAAGCCGGTGATTGGGGTACCAATGAATGGGGCTCTGGAAGGGATGGATTCACTGTTATCAACAGTACAGATGCCTGGTGGAATACCTGTAGCAACTGTAGCTATTGGAAAGCATGGGGCAAAGAATTCAGCCTATCTTGCAGCGCAAATTCTGGCAACAGCAGATGATTCGCTTGCGACCCGTCTGGGTGAAGAGAGAGAGGCAGGCTCACGGGCAGTACAGGCAGCAGATGCAAAATTGCAGGAGCAACTTCAGGGGTAGTCCGTCAGATTTCCTGGCGTCAGACTGAAAAGGGGATAGATTTATTTTCCTGTAAGGGCATAAATAAATCGGTCCCCTTTTTGAGTATATGAGCACATCTATTAGATGTGCTGTATGAAGTTGGTGGGCCTACTTGGACTTGAACCAAGGACCAAGGGATTATGAGTCCCCTGCTCTAACCAACTGAGCTATAGGCCCGTAATAGTTTGAAAGCTATCCCTTGTCCAGGTAGCTTTCCAGTTTGTCCGAGCGAGATGGGTGACGTAGTTTACGTAGTGCCTTGGCCTCGATCTGACGGATACGTTCACGGGTTACGTCAAACTGTTTACCAACCTCTTCCAAAGTGTGGTCAGTATTCATGTCTATTCCAAAACGCATTCTCAGTACCTTTGCCTCGCGGGGTGTGAGCCCGGCCAGAACGTCCTGAACATCCTCTTCCATCCCTTCCGATGTAGCAGATTGGTCAGGCTGGATCACATTGGTATCCTCAATAAAATCACCTAGATTGGAGTCTTCATCATCACCGATTGGGGTCTCTGTAGAGATTGGCTCTTTGGCAATCTTGAGAACCTTGCGGATCTTGTCTTCCGGGATCTCCATCTTTTCTGACAGCTCCTCAGGAGTTGGTTCACGTCCCATCTCTTGAAGTAGCTGACGCTGGATTCGATTGAGTTTATTGATTGTCTCAATCATGTGTACCGGAATACGAATGGTACGTGCCTGATCTGCAATGGAGCGGGTGATAGCCTGGCGAATCCACCAGGTTGCATAGGTTGAGAACTTGAAGCCTCGACGATACTCGAACTTGTCAACGGCCTTCATCAGGCCGATATTGCCCTCCTGGATCAGGTCAAGGAACTGTAGTCCGCGGTTGGTATATTTTTTGGCAATTGAGATTACCAGGCGCAGATTGGCCTCAATCATCTCTTTTTTGGCACGACGTGCCTTGCCTTCACCAATCGACATCATTCGGTTGATCTCTTTCAAGCGGGTGATGGAGATACCGCACTCATCCTCAACCTTAAGCAGTTTTTTCTGGGCCCGGAGAATATCTCTAGAGAACCGTTTGAGTGGAGCAGAATGTTTCTTCTTGGCGGCAATCTGCTTGTCAAGCCACTCCAGATTAGTCTCATTTTTTGGAAAAGAGGTGATGAAATCCCTGCGAGGCATTCCGGCACGCTCAACCGCCAGATTCATGACGATGCGTTCGCTACCACGAACTTTTTCCATGGAGCTACGAATGTCGACAACCATACGCTCCAGCAGTTTGGGAACAAGTTTGCACTGCATGAACTGGTCAGCAATCTGGCTACGTAGTGCGTCGGTTCTTTCATGCTCCATGCCATTACGCTTCTCTGAGCGTTTTAGTTTTTTGGAGAGATCAGCAATAGTTTGCAGGCGCCCAGACATCATCTCTGGTGGTGGGCCAGTAAATCCCTCTTCTTCTTTTTTCTCTCCTGAGGTGTTGCTGCCAGGAATTACAGGTTTAGGTGGTTCCGGGCAGTAGTCGCATAGCCCAGTGATAACAGCCCCAAGCTCAATTTCACTCTTATTGATTCTATCGAGCTCTTTGAGAAGTTCGTCTACGGTATTTGGGTAGAGAGCCAGAGCATTCATCATCTGGCGCATTCCACCCTCAATACGCTTGGCGATTACAATTTCGCCCTCACGAGTCAGTAGTTCGACAGACCCCATCTCACGCATGTACATCCGTACAGGGTCAGTGGTGCGGCCTGCCTCATTCTCGGCAGAGAGCAGTACCGAGGCAGCCTCTGCGGCAGCCTCTTCATCAGTATCATCATTCGAGTTTCCGCCGTTACCGGTAATCAGCATATTTTCTGCATCAGGGGCCTTTTCAAGCACCTTGATACCCATAGAGTTGATTACGCTGATTACATTTTCAATCTCTTCACTGTCAGTGATTTTGTCCGGAAGAAGGTCGTTAATCTCGCCATAGGTCAGGTATCCTTGCTCCTTTCCTTTGGCAATCAGATTCTTGATTTCGTTTTCTTCGGTTTCTTTTTTCTTTGGTTCAGCCATGCTTGTCGCGACCACGTTGGTGAGGTTGTTATCCTGATATTAGCTGGAATGTCCGGAGACATTCGTGGCGTAATTTTATCTATTATTCAGCTCGAAACGAACCGCGCATTTTACACTAACTTAAAGGGTTTAGTCACCAACTAATAATCGGGGCTTAGTTGGCACTGAGAAGTTCTTGAAGTTCCTGTTTCTCTGTGGGGGATAGTGGCTCTTGAGCAGATTTTTTTAGCAGTTTATCTGTTCTCTGCCCTCGACGCAGTTCGTGCAAATTCTTTAGTGCACCTTTTAGTTCACTCTCTACACCATCATCAGGAATTGCCGGGTCCCACTGAGCCACCTTGTGGAGGATCTCCTCGTCCTCTCGGTCTCTCCACCTCTCCAGAAGCGCAGCTGATGATATATCCGGGTTTTTTTGTAATGTTTCCATGACCCGAGTAAGCAGACCTATTCCCGGGGTCTCTACACCTTTTATAGGGCTGGTTTCGGCAGCAATTTTAATCAGTCCTGGTTGGTGCAACAGGATGGATAGTGCGATGCGGACGGGAGATGGGGCCTGACCAGCCCTGGCAGGCTCTGTTGTCGGTTCTCGTGATGCAGGTTTTGCAGCATGGGAGTCAAGCAGGTGGCTGGCAACTGCATCTTCATCCATCTCTACCATACTGGAAAGTCTCTTGAACATCATTTCACGAAACATTCCGGCCGGCAGCCTTGAGAGCTTTGGGCGTGCAAGAGAGACTAGCCGTGCCCGCCCATCAATGGTGTCAGGATTGGCCTCCTCTTTAAGCTGTGAGAAGAATAGTTCAGATAGCGGAACAGCCTGGCTGATGCGCTGTTCAAATTGTTTGGTCCCCTCTTTACGAACCAGGGAGTCAGGGTCCTCGCCATCAGGAAGAAACATAAAATGAATCTCTCTGCCGTCACGCATCAAAGGTATGGCGGTATTCATCGCCTTGCGGGCGGCATCGCGACCAGCACGATCACCGTCAAAGCAGAAGAGCACCTGGGTAACTGTACGAAATAGTTGGTTAAGGTGGTCTGTGGTGGTCGCGGTTCCCAAGGTTGCTACGCTGTAGTGGATACCGAATTGGGCTAGTGCCACCACGTCCATATAACCTTCAACAACCAGGATATGTTTGAGATTGCGGACATTTTTGCGTGCCTGATACAGGCCGTAGAGCTCCTGTCCCTTGTGGAATAGTGGGCTCTCCGGAGAGTTCAGATATTTTGGTTTTTCGTCTCCCAGAACGCGGCCACCAAAGCCAATAATTCTGCCGCGACTGTCATGGATTGGAAAGATGATGCGGTTTCTGAAACGATCGTAATGGCCACCCTTATCTTTCTCGATTAACAGCCCGGTTCTTGTCATCTGTTGGGTTGTTATCTTGTCGTGGTCATCTGTCAGCGCGTCATGAATATTGCTCCATCCATCCGGGGCAAAACCCAGGCCGTAGCTGGCAGCAATCTCTCCACTAAGTCCACGCTGTTTTAGATATTGAATGGCTTTGTCGGCCTGAGGGTGATCCTTGAGCTGTTTTCTGTACCACTCGCCAGCCCTCTCCATAAGGTTGAAGAGGGGCGTTAGGTTCTCTCTAGGCTTCTCTCCGTCATCCTCACGAGGCACCTCAAGTCCTGCCTGGGAGGCAAGGTCTTCGATAGCCTCCGGGAATGGCATATTTTCGTACTCCATCAGGAATCCAACGGCGGTTCCGTGAGCGCCACAGCCAAAGCAGTGGTAGAACTGCTTGGTTGGGCTTACGGTAAAGGAGGGGGTCTTTTCGTGGTGAAATGGGCAGCAGGCCTGGAATTCACGCCCTTTTTTGACCAATGGAACGCGAGTATCAATTACATCGATAATATCGATACGTGATAGTAGTTCATCTATAAATGTAGAGGGGATTCTGCCAGCCATGCGGGGAGAATAACATAGTGGAGCCAGTTGAAAACCAACTGGTAATCTAGCTTAGTTGGGCCTTGATCTTGCCGCTGAGTTGGCCCATATCGGCACGCCCCTGCGCCTTTGGACGAATAATACCCATCACCTTGCCCATCTCTTTCATGGAGGATGCGCCCGTTTCAGCAATGGCCTGTTTTATCATCTCGTCAATTTCGCTATCACTCAGCTGCTCAGGCATAAATTCCTGAATAATGGTGATTTCTGCGGTCTCGATATCTGCCAGATCCTGGCGACCTGCAGATTCAAACTGGGAGAGGGCATCTCTGCGCTGCTTGACCATCTTGTCGAGCACAGTAAGAAGTCTCTCTTCATCTACCTCAATTCTCTCATCTACCTCAATCTGTTTTACAGTTGAGGTAATCAGTCTCAGGGTCTTGAGTCGATCCTTATCCCTGGAGCGCATCGCATCCTTGACACTTGAATTGATCTTGTCGAGAGTAGGCACGTTAGTTTTGTGGGTGGGGTGAGCAGCAGGTTAGCGCGAGAGTAGGCCGCGATTGCGACGCATGGTGCTACGCTCACGAGAGACACGCTTCTGGGTGCGTTTTACAGCAGCTGCAGATTTGCGTTTACGAACTTGCGTAGGTTTCTCATAGAACTCACGTTCACGAGCTTCTGCAACCGTGCCTGCCTTCTCGACAGCACGTTTGAAGCGGCGCAGTGCGTAATCAAAATTCTCGTTTTCCCTTACTCGTATACTTGGCATTCTGGCTATATCCTTGTTGACCCCGGTTGTATTTTGTCTCTGGGGTCGGGTTAAAAACTTGTCTCTACAGGGCTTAAAATAGGCACTGTTTTCAGAGAAGAGCCGCGCATTATACGGAGGTAGGACCAAAATCGCAATGTTTTGAGGGGCAATTTATCGCTGTAACAGCCTGGGTAGAGGCGTTTTTCTGCTGTTTTTGCCAATAAAGCTTGAATATTCAATAAAATTATAGTATAGTCAATAACAGGTTGGTTACGGTTTATAAAATTTTTGTTGAATTTTAGGAGATTTATCATGAAAAAGATTGCATTTTCGGTTATCACTGCTGCCGCTATAATGGCTTCAAGTGTTGCAAGTGCCGGTTGGTTTGGAAGTAATAACAATGGCTGGAACAATGGTTATGATGACAATGATTGGCCAGAGTGGACTCCAATGTACTGGATGGAAGAGATGATGGACGAGTGGGATAACGACGATGATGATGATTACTACCGTTATGGTGGTTATGGTTATGCCCCTCGCGGATATGCTCCTAGTCCTTACTATCCAGCTCCTGCTGTTGCACCACGTGCTCCAGCTCCAGCTGCACCTACTGCACAGTAAGTACAGTACGACAATAGGTTGTTTGTAAAGGCCGACCAGGTTTTCCTGGTCGGCTTTTTAATGTCTGGCCATATAGCCTAAGGAGTCTCTGAAAAAGCTTAACGGGATGGGGGTGTGGGGGAAGTGACTTAACCAGAGATTTCCTAATCTGATACCATTTAACAAGTATGAAGAGACTCTATCTAATAGTGGCTATGCTGTTGTTATATCACCCAGGAAGTTTTGGGGTCACTTCTGTGTTGAGTGATGAGGAGATCCGTCACTTGTTGATAACAGAATATCTCACTGGATTTCCAGGGAGTTGCCCATGTCCATACAGTGTAGAGATAAAAAAGAGGCGCTCATTTTGTGGCAATAAATGTAAAACCAGGCGCTGTGGGGGACGAAGTGTGTGGAGCTGGACACCACAAGGCACTGCAGGGCCACTCTGTTACGGGACCGATATAACGGATGAGATGGTTTTGCAGTTTCGTCGAAGAGGGTGGAGCCAGTAAATCGAAGAGATAAAAAAACCCCGAAAGCTGCAAGCTCCCGGGGTTTTTATTGGCTCTAATTTGCCTTAGTCAGCAAATGTATTTGAGGTGATATTCTCATACCAGCTCAATGCATAGTCGACCTCACGAGCACGGTTGGCAGCGTTACGCTTGTCACCGCTTGGAGTTAGGCCACCAGACATCTTCTGGATTTTGGAGCCATCCTCGCGCAGCTTGTAGATCGCTGCCACAGAGATTCCATCCTTTGGTTCAAAGGAGATAACGCTGTAACAGGTGTTAACGTATGCAGGCACACCTTGTGCATGGCCATTAATGGCAGAGACAACTGCGTCAGCACAGACCTTAGCCTCGGACGAGGCAGCATAGCCTGACTTCGGCATACCCTTGGCCTGACTTGCATCACCAATAACATGGATATTTGGACGGAGAGTTGATTCGAAGCTTTTCAAATCAACTGGAGCCCAGCCAGAGTCATCAACCAGACCGGCAGTGAATGCAAGAGCACCCGCCTTCTGGTCAGGAATGATGTTGATTACGTCACCCTTGAAATCCTCGATCTCTGCAGAGACAGTCATTCCTGCAGCATCAACCTCTTCAATGGCGCCACCCTCCGCATTCTTGACCCAGGTGATCAGTGAATCATCAGTTCCGTATCCGTAGTGGGTTTTCCACCCCTCCATAAAGAGGCCAAACTTGGAGAACTTGTCCTTTGGATCAAGAACAATAATCTTTGATTTTGGCTTGTGCTTCTTGAGGTAGCCAGCAATCAGGCTGGTGCGCTCATAAGGTCCAGGAGGGCAACGGAAAGGGTTGCGTGGAGCACCGATGACGACAGTACCGCCATCTTTCATCGCCTCAAGCTGGTTGCGTAGCAGTTGAGTCTGCTTGCCAGCCTTCCATGCATGAGTGATTGAGGTGTTGGCAACTTCTTCACTATGCCCTTCGGCAAACTTGAAGCTTACTCCTGGGGAGACTACACAGCGGTCAAACGGAAGTGTTTTTCCACCACGGGTCTTGACTGCGTTATCATCAATGCCGATTACGGTGTCGATAACAATGTTGATTCCCTCGGCAGCCAGTCCAGCATAACCGTGTGCAAGATAGTCCAGCTCACGGTGTCCGGTTACTACGAAGTTACTCATAAAACAGGTGTGGTAGGTTGCATTGGCTTCAACCAGAGTCACATCAATAGCAGGGTCTGCCTTCTTGATGTAGCGGGCTGCAGTTGCACCACCCATACCGCCACCGACTACAACAACACGTCCCTTGGCAGCAGATGCTGATGGAGTGTAGAAAGTGAAGCCTGCGGCAGCAGCTCCGACGGTACCACCGGAAACCTTTAGAAAGTCTCTGCGGTTGAATTGTTTTTTGTTACTCATTGTATGTTCTCCTCCTTAATTCTGGCTGCCGTAGTAGGTGATGATTGCATCCAGACCGGCCTGCCCCTCTGCCGCGACAAGTTGATCCATCTTCTTCTTCATCTTGCGACTAATTGCACGATCACCGCTGGCAAAGTCCTGAAGCGTGTAGTGAAGGTATGGAGTCCACTGTCCAGCAAGAATTCCAGAGTCGTCAGATGCATCAGATCCACCGTCATGGTGACACTTCTCACAGTACTTGCTATGTAGCTTTTCACCCATGGCAACAGTAGCTGCATCGGCACTCTGGGAAGCACCCACATATCCGATCTCTGCGAAGTAGGCAGACATCGCCTCGATTTCTCCGTCAGTATAGCCCTTGGCTACACGCCCCATAATGGTTGACTTGGTGTCACCATCACGGAACTCCTCCATTGCCTCTATCAGGTAATCCTCAGACATTCCGGCAATTGTTGGTGTAGCAGGACCGTTACTGTTGCCGTCTGTACCGTGGCAGCCTTCACAGGTGCTGGCAAGCATGGTACCGGAGGCACCAGATATTACCTTTGGTTTAGGCTTTGGTTTGGCTGGTGCTTTAGCGGCAGCTTTAGCCGGTGCGGCAGCAGCTTTCTCCTCTGCGGGTGGTTGTGTGGCACAGCCAGCTACAAGAGCAGCAGCAAGAGCCGAGATTGCAAACGTTTTTAGTTGCATTGATTGATCCTCCCTCATTTGATGATCATTTTGTTGTAATTCAATCTCACTAACTTCTTACCATGTGGTGATCAGTTAGCCATAAACTGTTCGCAAAACAAATTCGAACGAATCGCTATTCTCCATAATAAAAGATGTTGATGCAACAATTGATTTCAACAATAAGAGTATTAATAGACATTAATATTCAGCTGGTTACAGGGTAATTTTTGAGTTCTTGATTTGTTAATGGGTTTCTGCAAACACTCAATGGAAGGGGGGGTTAGGAGAAGGGATGGGTGTTTTGTAATATCCCCAATCTTATTGTAGTCTTGTGGTCTTAAAAACAGGGAATTTCCTTGTGGTCTGGAAGGGAGCGGGAATTGTGAAGCAAGTTGTGTTGACAGTAAAACTAATCATAACCATCGGGGCGACCTCACTGCTATTGGTGGGATGTCAGAATGCAACCCTGAATGAGATTACCAAACGAACCTCATCAGTAGCCCAGGAGGTTGCTGGTAACAAGCAGCGAGTGGGTGCTGTGCCTACAAATCTGGAGATAACACAGGGCAGCTCATCGACAGAGATGATCGTAACCTGGAGGGATGGAGGAATTCCGGGGAGTATCTACCGTATCGACCGTTCCAGTGATGGCGGAAGGTCGTGGCAACTGCGCTCCAGAGTGGCATCAGGAGTAGAGACTTACAGGGACAAGCTGCCCAAGGGTGGGGGCCGTTTCCTTTACAGGATAAGAGTTGAGAAAGGTAGCCTCCAGGATGTTGAGATTGTAGAGAGAGGGGCTGTGCAGCTGACACACCAACAGCAGCTTGCGGAGGAGCGGGAGATCAAAGAGGCTCAAAAGAGAGAAGAGGAGGAGAGAGCCAGACAGATAGCGGCAGCAGAACTTGAGGAGAAACGTCTGCAGGCTGAAAAAGATGCCAGGGAGGAGGCTGAGAGATTGGCTGCCGAAGAGGCTGAGAAGGCACGTCTTGCTACAGAGAAAGCAGCCAGAGAGGAAGCCGAGAGAGCAGCTGAACTAAAGGCGAAACAGCAGGCAGAGCTGCAAGCCAGGGAAGAGAAGAGAAAGAAGCTTGAGAAGAGAAAAAAGGCTGAGGCTGCAATTCTTGATCGGGCAGAAAAAGATTTGGAGAAGGGGGATGTTTCTGCTGTCGAGAAGAGCTTGAAGGAGTACAGAGAGAAAAAGGGTAAATCAGCAGATAAGGTTAAGAGATATAGCAAACTAAAGCAGAAAGTTGTGTCCATGAAGCAGGTTCTGGATGATCTGGAGCAGGTCAAGGTTGCAGAGCAGTACATGAAACAGGGGACATCCTCCAATGCAGTAAAAAGCAAAAAGAAAAAGTCACGTGGCAAAAGCTCTCTGCTTGGCAAAAGTGCAGAGGGGTGGGTTGTGCAGGTGGCAACATACCCTGAGTCAAAGAAGAGAGATGCCTACAGCATGTTGAGTACAGTAAAAAAATCGGGATTTAAGAGTGTTTTCCTCAAGAGACAGGAGCTGGCTGGTAGAGTGCTTTATCGAATTCGTTTAGGAGCCTATGGGAATAAAGAGGAGGCTGTTGAGTTGCAAGAAAAGATAAATGGAAAAATGGCTGACAAGGGGGTAGCGAGCCGAGTCATCATGCAGAAGAAGTAGCTCTGTTTAGAAGCTCTTGCACCTCCAGGGCGCTGGCAGGAAGTGTTGCCCCATCTTTTTCTGCGGACAATATTATCTCTGTAGCATGTTCCAGGAGTGACCGAATCTGTTTCTGATCCAGGAATGCAAGCACATCCTCAACCATTGATGGTTCCGCGGAGAGTATGGTTGCCGGTAATTCGTGATTTGATATAGGGCTCTCGTCTCTCATCATGGCTGCGATGATCGGGTTCTGCAGGGCATGATGGTGAATTTTTCTGGCGGACTGTTCCTGTTTTAACTGCTCAAGAAATGTATTGTCTGTTCCGGCATGCCTCATCAGTGTCTGTTCAAATAGAGTGATAAGGCGGGAGAGGGCCTGTCTCTCTTTTGGGAGGGGAGCACCCAGCACCATACAGTCTGTGTAGCACTTATCCAGTTCTGGAAGAAGTTCAAGCAGTAGCTCGGTGTCTGCACGTTCAGGAAGTTTCGAAACCTTCTCCACCACCTTTTTAAATTGATGCAGAAACTGTTTTTGTTCGCTTTTGTCGAGTTCACGCGCCCCCACAACCTGATGTTGTACTACCTGTTGAGACTCTTTGGAGAATAGCGGATTGTTCCATCTGCGCTGTAACTGCTGTTCCCATGCGCCAGGGGCTTTGCTGAAATTTGGTGGCAGGTTCATGATTCATAGTATAATTGATCGTTTATCCTGACGGCACTTCTAAAAAGTCATTTTTTATAGGCGCCAGCTGCTTCTTATTCCACACATATCTGGTGCCGTTTGATGTCAAACTCCATTGAAAATCTGCGCAATGTCGCAATCATAGCTCACGTCGACCACGGGAAAACCACCCTGGTTGATCAACTGCTTCAACAGTCTGGAACACTGGAGGTGCGTGGAGAGGCTGAAGAACGCGTTATGGATTCCAATGATCTGGAGAAAGAGCGCGGTATAACTATCCTCTCCAAGAATACAGCTATTCGGTGGAATGACCGTCGGGAGCACAAGGCGACCGCGAAGGGGGACGGTACAGGGACGTACCGGATCAATATCGTTGACACTCCGGGGCATGCCGATTTTGGTGGAGAGGTGGAGCGGGTTCTCTCAATGGTTGACTCTGTGTTGTTGTTGGTTGATGCGGTGGAGGGGCCTATGCCCCAAACTCGTTTTGTAACCCAGAAAGCATTGGCACAAGGGCTCTGCCCTGTGGTTGTGGTGAACAAGGTCGACCGTCCAGGATCCCGTCCAGATTGGGCCGTAGACCAAACTTTTGATCTGTTTGACAGGTTGGGGGCAACCGATGAACAGCTTGATTTCCCTGTGGTTTATGCCTCGGCACTACAGGGGTTTGCCAGTCTCGATGTGGAGGCGCGAGATGGAGATATGACGCCACTATTTGAGTCGATAATAGAAAATGTCCCCGTGCCAGAGGTGGATATGGACGGACCCTTCCGCATGCAGATCAGTGCGCTGGACTACTCCAGCTATGTTGGGGTGATCGGAGTGGGCAGGATAGAGCGTGGCAGTGTCACAACCAACTCCGCAGTCACCATTCTCTCTGTTGATGGTACCAAGAGGAGTGGACGGATGTTACAGATCCTTGGTTTTCATGGGCTTGAGAGGGTTGAGGTGGAGAAGGCAACTGCGGGGGATATCATAGCCTTTACCGGTATTGATGGTCTGCAGATATCAGATACCATCTGTGACCCAAATATGGTTGAGGCGCTGCCTCCATTAACCGTTGATGAACCAACATTGAGCATGACCTTTCAGGTCAACAATTCTCCGTTTGCGGGGCTGGAAGGTAAGTTTGTCACCAGTAGAAATATTCGCGAACGTCTGCAGCAGGAGTTGATTCACAATGTAGCCCTGCGGGTTGATGAGGGTGATGACCCTGACAAATTTAGAGTCTCAGGCAGAGGAGAGTTGCACCTCTCCATTCTGATTGAAAATATGCGACGTGAGGGGTATGAGCTTGGCATATCTCGTCCCGAGGTTATTATTCGGGAGATAGATGGGGTGGTAAGTGAGCCGTACGAGAGCCTTACTGTAGATGTAGAGGAGGATCACCAGGGCTCTGTTATGGAGAAGCTGGGTGAGCGCAAGGGTGAGCTGACAGATATGGTGCCTGATGGCAAAGGGCGTATCAGGATGGACTATACGATCCCATCAAGGGGATTGATTGGGTTCCGTACAGAGTTTCTTACTGCTACATCTGGTACTGGACTTATTTACCATACCTTCGACCATTATGGCCCAAGAGTTGAGGGAAAGATTGGTGAACGCCATAACGGTGTACTTATATCCAAGGACAAGGGCAAGGCTCTTGCATACGCACTATTCAACCTGCAGGAGCGGGGAAGGCTGTTTATTGGTCATGCAGAGGATGTGTATGAGGGAATGTTGATTGGTATTCACTCTCGCGATAATGATCTTGTAGTTAACCCACTCAAGGCCAAACAGTTAACCAATGTCCGTGCAGCAGGTACAGATGAAAATCTGATCCTCTCTCCACCCATCAAGATGACACTGGAGCAGGCACTGGAATTTATTAATGATGATGAGTTGGTGGAGGTTACCCCCGCGTCGATTCGTCTGCGCAAGAAGATGCTTACCGAGAATGAGCGCAAGCGTGCTGCTCGCCCATCATCATAAGGGTAAGTTACATTCGATTCTTGATCTCCATTAACTTGCGACGCTGACGTTTGTCTGGTCGACGCACGCGATTGGCTCTGGAGTGGGCCTCCAGCCTCTTCTGTTCCACAATTTCCAACCTTGCTTTCAGGCTTCCTGCGCTCTCCTGGTAGAGTTGCTGGGCCTCACTGGCAGGGCGACGATGGCGGGTTATCTTGATAACCTCTACCTCAAAACGGGTCTCGCCACGTAAAATCTGCAGCTGGTCCCCAGGCTTTACCATACGTGATGGTTTGATGCGGTTACCGTTTAGGTGAACTTTTCCGCCAGATATTGCATCAGTTGCCAGACGCCTGGTCTTGAAGAAACGGGCCGCCCATAACCATTTGTCCAGTCTCAGGGTATCTTCACTATTCATCTATATTTTGTAATTTATTCCTGACTATTGCGATATAGTATAGCGGTTGAGGATAGGGAGCGGATGAATACATTTACAGAGACAATTCAATCAAGAAAGCGCCTGCTTGAAAATCACCTGGGTGACTTCATGGGACGTCTTGCCAAACGCTGCGCCAAGGGTTGGGGTGATCGCAGAGAGCTTGATCAAGTGTTGCATGATGCCTACGATAATTGTGATGATGCCCCCGCATGTCGTCTGCTCTATATTGTGGATGTGGATGGAGTGCAGCTGAGCTCCAATGTTTTTGCCGATGGCAAATTTGATGAGGGCCGGGTTGGGCAGGATCTTTCGGAGCGCCCATATATCTCCAAAGTGGTTCCCAGTAGTGGATTCTTTCTCTCGGATGTCTATATTAGTCAGACCAACCGCCGTAGCCTGATTACCGCTGTACAGCTGGTTAGGGATGGTAGTGAGGCTAAGGGGTTTGTTTGTGCCGACTTTGAGCTAAGCATGCTTCCGGAGATTGATCAACCCTCGGAGGATCGCAGAATCTGGATGCAGGTAAAGGGGGATCCATCAATTCGTGACACCCTCTTTATGCAGAGCAGGGCAACCAGCCCGATGGATGAGCGAATAGATGATGTATTGGCAACGATTGATGAGTTGATAGTTGAGCGTGGGATTTTTCATGCAAAACTGCACTTCTCCAGTTCACGGGCAACACTCTGGATCTATGATGATCCATATAGGTATCGTGTCCATGTGCTGGATGAGATCCTTAACCCTTCCGTATGCCTGGCCTATCCATTGAGGTCATATCCAGAGGATGCACTGGTTCCACAGAATATGGTGCGGGAGATTCTTGAGCGTTTCAAATGGTTGCGAGAGGTGGATGAGACCATCTATCTGCGTGCTGGCTCACTCAATATTATCAATGGTATTGTTGCCCTCAATTTCTCTTGTGACGGCTCTCACTATCTCCCATATGAGGAGTTTATGGAGATGGATGAAAGTTTCTGGTTTGGCTCAGCCTGATTTGGTTACTCCTTCAAAACAAAAAAACCGCTCGAGCTGAGCGGTTTTTTTTGTTTAAGAATCGAAGTGCTCTCTGCTAGAAAGCCCCCTCTGCTGCACCCTCGATAATGTTGTTAATTTTGTCAGCAACCTCCTGAGCCATCGCTTTTGCCTCAGGGGGCATCTCCATGGCTGTGATCATGGCAGGGTTCATGCTCCACATTCTGATCTTGCCATCTTTCCCCTCAACCACAGCAATTCGACACGGCATCACAATTACAAAGGCATCAGAGACGTCGGCCAAGACAGCAGCTGTTTTGGCGTCACAGATATTGTGAATGCTTAGGTGACGATAAGGTTTGCCGGTTACTTTTGTAACCTGCTTGGATAGCGGGAACATAGCAACATGAAGAATACCTTCACTGATTGAAAGCTGTTTGATTGACTCATCAACCTCCTCTGCAGTGATCCCCTCCTCAATGTCGGTAGCAACGTACATGTCTTTGAACTCAAATGCAGAAGCCTGACCTGCAGTCATGGTGAATGTGGCCACAAGCAGTAATTGAACAAGTTTTTTCATGATTACACTGACTCCTCTCAGTTGTTTTTATTTAGTGTTGGCCGCCCATAGTAATCCATTTTTTTGTGCGGGACAAAAAAATCTTGTCTATGAGGTGTTCAGGGGCTTTTTCAGGCTACAGCTGAGGTTATGGGTGTCGTTTGGTGATCAGGAGTGTAATAATCGTCACTGCCGTTAACCCAGAATGAGATGTTTCTTCTCAGAAACTCCGGAACGGTAAGGTAGTGTGTGCTATCACAGGAGAAGTTGAGCTCTACCATACCGGTCACAATATTTAGTGATCCACACCGCAGATAGGCATTCTCGTCTGCCAGACGAAGAGATTTAAAGAGCTCCAGCACAGGCATGATCTGTTCTTTTGGGGTTGTTGAGATTGGAGAGAATGGTTGGCTTCTGATGGAGCCCATAAAGCTTGGTGACATTATCTGCTCGATGGTTGTCAGCCGGTCATGATACGGCTGATCGTTGAACCAGAGTGTTGTGGCCGAACTGGAGTACTTCAGTTGTATATGAAATGCCCCTTTTTCAAGAAAAAGTTTTTCAATCAGACGGTTTAACGGATCAATTTGCTGCTCCATGCTGCTGACGGTTCTGGTCTGCATAAAAAGCTGTTGTCTGATTGACGGATCACCCTTGATTTGAGTATGTGCCAGTTGCATGGGGCTTGGTTGCCTATATTCCAAACAGGATATTGCTGACCGAGGATATTGTCTCCTGGTCTGTTGACATTAAAACCACAAATAGAATGATGATGGCTATTCCAAAACCATAGAGAATACCGGTTGTTGTTGAGAGTATTATCTCGAATGAGATATTAGATCTTGTTGTTTTTTCTCCTCTTTCCATATTGAAAGAGGTTAAGTTATATCTGTTGTTGCAGTAAATACGTAGTTCTACGTATTTTGTTTAATATGGTCGTTATTCACTGACAATTCCAGCCCGATACGCGTAAGCAACCATTTCCACCCCATTCTGGAGATCGAGTTTTTTCATTATGTTCTGGCGATGCTTTTCTATAGTGCGGGAGCTAACGAAAAGTTTTTCTGCAATCTTGTGGTTGGTCAACCCCCCTGCCAATGCGCGCAGTACATCCTTTTCTCGTGAGGTGAGCAGTTTTGCTGAGATATCCTCTATTGCCTGCTCTACTGACTCACCTTGCTCCAGCTCATCCGAGAAGATTGATCTGCTTATGTATGGAGATCCATCTATAACTGTACGGATGGCCTTTACCATCTCTGCAGGGGGCGTATCTTTTGTCAGATATCCGCTTGCACCCATCTGCAGCATCTCTGTAGCCCTGTATTTATCAGAGATACTGCTTAGCCCTATTATCAGTAGATCAGGAAATTGTTTATGGATCTTGATGGTTGTCTCAATTCCATCCATGTCTGGCATGCGCACATCCATAATAATCACGTCTGGGGTAATGGTCTGAATCATCTCCAGGACCTCAGCCCCGCTTTCAGCCGTTCCTGCAATCTCAATCTCTTCAGAAGATGATAAAAAGCTACGCAGTGCCTCACGTATCAGGGGCTGATCATCTACAAGAATAACCCGTATCTTTTTCACGATTGCCGCATATCCATGATCTGTTCCATGATCTGATTCAGTAGGACTGCTATTGTATCAGGCTCTTGCTGTTCCGCCTGTTTCTCTATCTCTGCAGCAATGTCGGCTATGCTGCCAAAACCAAGAATAAGGGCATTACCCTTGATTGCATGGGCAGTTTCGGTCAGATCTTTCCACTCTCTCTGCCGTAGTTGTTCATGTAGTGCCTGTAATTTATTGTCACTATCATCAAGGAATAGTGATATCAGCTCTCTCTTGTCTGTTGATGGCTCAACATTAGTGGTTTTGTCCTCATCCCTCTCTCTTGATGGGCTGAGTGCGTGACGAACCATCAGTAGCAGTTGATCCTTGGACGCAGGTTTTGGCAACCAGTGGCTACAGCCACTCTTAAACGCGCGCTCTCTGGTTTTATCCAGCACATCTGCTGTCATTGCCACAATCGGAACCGGGACAAGATTGCTGGAGTGTTCAAAAGCGCGAATTTCCCTGGTTGCCTCAAATCCATTAAGTGCAGGCATTCTAAGGTCCATCAGAACAAGATCTATGCCACCTTTTTTATAGGCATCAACAGCTTCCCTGCCATCACGAGTGGATATGGTTTTATAGTTTGGGCTGGCGAGGTAGTTCTCAATCACAAGACGATTAATCTCTGAATCATCTGCAATAAGTATAGAGTACTCTTTGTTGGTCGTGTAGGTTGCGGCGGCAGCGGTGTCAGACTCAATATCTTCAGTAGCAATCTTTAGTGGTAGCAGAACAAAGAAGTCGCTGCCATGATCTTCAGTGCTCTGTACCCATATCTCCCCACCAGCCTGCTCAACCAGAGATTTTGTTATAGCAAGACCAAGCCCGGTACCAGATGGGCTATCGGTGCTGGTCTCATGTAACCTGTCGAACGCACTGAATATGCCAGGCAGTTTATCCTCAGGCACCCCTATTCCTGAGTCACTGACCTGAATTCTCAGTGTGATCTCGTTTTCTCCACTGATCTCCAGCAAAATTGTAAGTGAGACCTCACCTTCATTGGTATATTTGATGGCGTTACTCAGCAGATTCAGCAGGATCTGACGTAAAACCTTGGGGTCTCCAGTCAGGTGGTCAGGGATCTCCGGGTCAATATAGTGGAGATAGGTAAGTGCCTTGTTGTCAGCGTCAATTTTTACAATGGCATTAATCTGTTCGGCTATATTGGTGAGAGAAAATGGGACCATGTGCAGGGTGAATTTTTTTGCCTCAATTTTCGAGAAGTCCAGTATGTTGCTAAGAAGCTCGGAGAGGTGATGGCTGGATATATTCAGAGAGTCTACATACCGTTGCTGTTGGGTGTTCAGAGGGGTCTCCAGAAGAAGTTCAGAGATACCTACAATTCCGTTCATTGGAGTGCGAATCTCATGGCTCATCTTGGCCAGGAATTCACTCTTGCTGCGGCTGGCATCCTCGGCCTTTTCCTGACTTTTTTTCAGGGCTGCTGTTCTATAGTAAACGTGGTGCTCAAGATTGTCCTTGTGCTCCTGGAGGTCCTGGGTAGTGTTGTCAATTGTGGCGAGCATCTTGCGGATGGATTCCGCAAGTTCTCTTATCTCATTTATCCTCACAGTTTTTGGGAACTGTTCCAGTGCATAGCGTACCCTCTCACCCTCTGCGACATTGTGGGTGATACGTGTCAGTCTGAGAATTGGACGGGTCAGGGTAAGAGAGATGATGATAGCGAGTAGCAGAGCGAACATGGCAGCCACAAGGCCTGTCTGGAACAGAATATTTCTAAGTTGTTCAATGGTGGCAAGAGCTGCATCCTCCGTCTTAAAAATGGTCATTCCAAGATTCAGCTCATCCAGTGGTTGCCAGCTAACCAGAATTGGCTTACATGCAGTATCAATGTTCCAGCCTGCCCCACGTTTTCCTTGCAGCGCCTGAATCATTGGTAGACTATCCAGGTTGTTGCTGCGAAACGAGATGCAGTCATCAGTTGGCTGTGGAGTCTCCCAGCCAAGATTGAGGATGGATACACCATGCTCATTTTTTGTGGCAAGTAGCAGTTCGCTATCGTTATGTTTTTCTGTGCCACCTTTTATGGTGAGAATGTTTATAAGACGATCCATATCTATCTCTGCCGCAATAACCCCAACCATCTCTCCCTGAATGTTGACAGGGGTGGCTATAAAGGTGGTGAACCGTTCGTATGGCTCATAGTATGCGTGGTAAGGTTTTGAGATAGATTGTGTAGAGATGACCTCCTGGAAGCTTTTTGTCAGAACCGAGTTCATGTAGAACTCATCCAGCAGGGTGATGTCATGTGACTCATGGTGTTGCAGATCCAGCAGGATCTCTCCATCAGTGGATATCATAACCATGTTCTTTAGCCCCCACTGCTGGATCAGAGAGAGAAAAGTGCTGTTTTTAGCGCTCAGATTTGTCGGGTTTGATGAAAGCATGTCAGGAGAGGGCAGTGGTATGAACTGTTTTCTCGCATCATCTCTATAAAGTTTGTGGGTTCTGTCGTAGCGTAGAAGTTGTGTGGCAAGCCGTTCTGACTGAGAGATGTTTAGAAGGTGTTGTTTTCGTTCACTGAAGAAGTCACGTACCTGATGTTCACGAATGCTGCCTACAAAGGTAAGGTCACGCATTATTTCATCTACAATGGACTGTTTTGCAAGATAAAGTGCGATTCCTCCCATAATAAAAAGGGGGGTGAGGGAGACGATCAAGAACCATCCAATCTGTTGGGTGGTCAGGTTATTTAGGCGATTGGCTCTCATGGGATGTGACATTTTTGCACAAGAGGCGAGAGTTGACGATATTTACCTGTAATTATATGTAGTAACAGGCGTATCTTATATGCTAGGATCTATGATTGATTGTTGATCATATAAAAAAAACTAATAATTAGTGGTTGGGGGGATCGATGGAAATAACGCTAACTGATGCGCTGGTGGTGGCTGGTACTGGAATGGTCGTTATCTGGCTGTTTCTCTGGTACATAAATACCCACCCGAAGGGGTGCTGTGGAATAAGGCGCAGCTTTTTGAAAGATGAGGATCTACCTCTCAATCAGGTGATGGCAGAGGAAAAAAACAGAGATAGTGATTGACTATTTCAGCGAATACTAATATAATTGGCGGCCTAGACCCTCAGAGGATTTCCTTCGAAAAAGAACCTCCTCCTTCTTTCGTAGGTCCCCCCTTCCTCTGGGGGTCTTCTTATTTTTTATGTGGAATGATCTGACTCGCTCTCTGCGTACCCCCAATTACCGCCGCTATTTTGCCGGGCAGTTGATATCTCTTCATGGAACGCAGATGGCCAATGTGGCGCAATCATGGTTGGTCTACAGTCTGACCCAGTCGAGCTTCATGCTGGGTCTGGTGAATTTCACTCTGCTTCTTCCAGTTCTACTGTTTGGTCTTTTTGGTGGGGTTCTGGCAGACCATGTTTCACGACGTCATCTGATGATTGGTTCACAGGGGTTTGCCATGGTGATGGCGTTTCTATTGGCCTATCTGGCCATTAGCGGCCAGGTTGAGGTGTGGCATATCCTGGTTATTGTCTTCTTTCTTGGGATGGCGCAGGCAATTGATATGCCGGTGCGTCAATCATTCCTGGCAGAATTGGTCTCAAAAGATGAGCTCTCCAATGCCGTTGGTCTTAATTCCGGGGCCTTTAATATGGCTCGCTTCGTAGGGCCTGCAGTTGCAGGTGTATTGTTGCTCAGCTGGAGCGAGGGCTACCTTTTTGCATTAAATGGCATTAGTTATTTTGTGCTGCTATTTGTCTTGTTAACGATGCGTCTTCCGGCAACATCAACGGGAAAGATCAGAGGTGCAGGTAACCTCGATGCGTTGAAGGAGGGGGTATCCTACGCCTGGAATCATGTTGGAATTCGTGCTGCATTGGTTCATGTTGGAGCGGTCAGCATGATGGGAACAGCATTTATTGTCCTGATGCCGGTTTTTGCAGACAGACAGTTTGGTGGAGGTCCGGAGATGCTCGGTCTTTTGCTCTCTTCAGCAGGTATTGGGTCGGTTATTGGGGCGCTTAATCTGGCGCGTAGAACAGGAGATACTTCATTATCTCCCGTAATAGCACGCTCCGGAGTGGTGGCCGCAATTGCGCTTATATTATTTGCCCAGAGTGGCAATATTTTTCAGGCCCTGTTGCTGGGGCCTCAACTGTTATGGCTCGCTACCCCTCTGCTTATTGTGGCAGGATTCTCTGTTACAACTGTGATCGCAACAACCAATGCACAGATTCAGGTTGCAGTAGAGGATCACCTTAGGGGCAGGGTAATGTCTCTGTTTTCCGTAATATTTGTGGGCATGGCACCCATCGGCAGCCTTGCTGCAGGGGTATTGGCCGAGGTTGTTGGAATTCAGATGGCTGTTACCATGTTTGCCATATTGGGCGGGGGCGGCTCTCTGCGTTACTGGTTCGGCAGTTCACGTGCAATAGCACGGTAGCCAATGTCAGTTCGATAGTAGATGCCGTTCCACTTAATCTGACTGGCAAGAGAGTAGGCCTTCTGTTGAGCATCAGATACGCTGTCACCAAGAGCACAGGCACAGAGTACGCGACCACCAGCTGTCACAATATCACCATTTTTTTCAGTGGTACCGGCGTGGAATACTTTCTGATCGTTTAATGACTCTTTGGGGAGGCCAGAAATTGAATCCCCTTTTTCGTAGTTTTCAGGATATCCTCCTGCGGCTAACACAACCCCAAGAGATGGGCGAGGGTCCCATTTCATCTCAATTTCATCAAGCTTATGGTCAATGGCAGCATTGCACAGCGATACCAGATCGGACTGTAGTCGCATCATGATTGGTTGAGTCTCGGGGTCGCCAAAGCGGACGTTGTACTCCAGAACCTTGGAGTTGCCATCCTCATCAATCATCAGGCCGGCATAGAGAAAACCGGTAAAGGGGTTGCCCTCTGCAGCCATTCCCTCAACAGTTGGGATAATGACCTGTTTCATAACGCGCTCATATATCTCCTGGGTAACAACAGGTGCAGGTGAGTAGGCGCCCATGCCGCCAGTGTTCGGCCCCTTGTCACCATTGTCTCGAGCCTTGTGGTCCTGTGATGTAGCCATTGGCAAAATATTCTTGCCGTCGGCAATAACAATAAAACTTGCCTCTTCACCAGATAGAAACTCCTCAATTACCACCTTGTGACCGGCATCACCAAAGGCATTTCCAGCCAACATGTCACGTACAGCAGCCTCAGCCTCTTCAACAGTCTGTGCCAGGATAACCCCTTTGCCAGCAGCCAGACCGTCAGCCTTGATAACAATAGGGGCACCAACCTTGTGTAGATACTCCAGGGCCTCATCAAGATCAGTAAAGTTGCCATAGGCGGCCGTAGGAATATTGTGACGAGCAAGGAAATCTTTGGTAAATGATTTTGACCCCTCTAATTGAGCAGCCCCTCTGTTTGGCCCAAAGCAGCGCAACCCCTGTTCCTGGAATTGATCTACTGCGCCGAGTACCAGTGGCGCTTCCGGACCTACAATGGTGAGGTCTATGGACTCTCTCTGGGCAAATGCAATCAGTTCATCAATATCATCTGAACCGATTGCAACATTCTCTATCTTGTTCTCAAGCGCGGTACCTGCATTTCCAGGAGCCACATATACAGCTTTAACCTCTGGGTTCTGAGCAGCCTTCCAGGCCAGTGCATGTTCACGGCCACCACTTCCAATTACCAATACTTTCATTTTTTGTAGTACCTTTTATGGTTGTTTAGTGTCTAAAGTGACGCATGCCGGTAAACACCATCGCCATACCATGCTCATCTGCTGCTGCAATAACTTCATCATCACGCATTGACCCACCGGGCTGAATGACTGCAGTAATCCCGGCTACGTTGGCTGCGTCAATGCCATCTCTGAATGGGAAAAATGCATCAGATGCCATTACAGATCCAGGTACCTCAAGACCGGCATGTTCAGCCTTGATTCCTGCAATACGGGCAGAGTTGATGCGGCTCATTTGACCCGCTCCAACACCAATGGTCATGTTGTTCTTGCCGTAAACAATAGCGTTGGATTTAACAAATTTGGCTACCTTCCAGCTGAATAGAAGATCATTCATCTCCTGTTCTGTAGGAGTGCGTTTGGTTGCAATCGTTACCTCATTGGTAAGAAGTAGATCTGCATCCTGTACCAATAGACCGCCATTTACCCGCTTCATATCAAGTCGCTGCTGCTCATCGGCCCATGATCCGGAGATCAGTAGACGGACATTCTTTTTCTCGCTTACCACTGCGACAGCCTCATCAGAGACTGCAGGGGCAATAATTACCTCAACAAACTGACGGTCAATAATTGCTCTGGCAGCTTCCGCATCCAGAGGTTGATTGAAGGCGATAATTCCCCCGAAGGCAGACTCTGGGTCTGTTGCATAGGCGCGATCGTAAGCCTCTAACAGGTTTTCGCCATAGGCAACCCCGCAGGGGTTGGCATGTTTTACGATTACGCATGCAGGTGACTCGTCAAACTGTTTGACACACTCCAGAGCGGCATCGGTGTCCCCAATATTATTGTAGGAGAGCTCTTTGCCCTGGATCTGTTTAGCGGTGGAAATTGAGCCCTCAGCAGCATTGGCCTCAACAAAGAAGGCAGCCTTTTGGTGAGGATTCTCACCATAACGCATCTCTTGGGTTTTGATGTACTGACTGTTAAAGGTACGTGGAAAATTGGATGTTTCACCATCACTGCCGATTTTTCCAAGATAGTTGGCAATGGCGCCGTCATAGTGCGCTGTATGTTCATATGTTTTTACCGCAAGATCAAAGCGGGTTGCATCACTGACGGTGCCGCCACTACTGTTCATCTCTTGCAGGACTCTATCGTAGTCGTCAGCATCCACAATAACGGTGACAGCAGCACTGTTTTTGGCTGCTGCACGGAGCATTGTGGGGCCACCAATATCGATATTCTCAATGGCAGTTGCCAGATCACAATCAGGGTTGGCAACCGTCTGTTCAAATGGGTATAGATTAACCACAACCATGTCGATGGGCGGGATCTTATGTTGTGCCATGATCTCATCATCAACTCCGCGACGTCCAAGCAGGCCACCATGCACTTTTGGATGCAGGGTCTTGACTCGTCCGTCCATCATCTCCGGAAAGCCTGTGTAGTCTGAAACCTCCGTAACCTTGATGCTGTTTTCAGAGAGTAGTTTTGCTGTTCCGCCAGTAGAGAGAATCTCAATGCCGTGCTGACTTAGCTGTTGGGCAAACTCTACAATTCCGGTTTTGTCGGAGACACTGATTAGTGCACGATTAATTTTCATTACTTCTATCCTTGATGTTTAAGAAAAGATGCGGCGCGGTTATTTGCCACTACTCTTGATGTCATGCTGCACAATTTTTTTCTTTAGGGTGTTGCGGTTAATCCCCAGCATTTTAGCTGCCCTGGACTGGTTGCCATCACACTGTTTGAGAGTAAGCTCCAACAGTGGTTGCTCCATCTGATCAAGGATGCGCTGATATAGATCTGTTGGCTCACTCCCGCCAAGCTTGCCAAAGAACTCTTCCAGATTTCCACGTATACAGGCACGAAAAGAGGCACACTTGTCGTTGACGCTACTCACGCGGCAATCTCCTTCTCTGTTTTGTCAAACCGGATAATCTCCTCAAAAAAATTATATGTCATGCGCAGCTGCTCTTCAGTGGTCTCAACTCGATTTACCCGCTGTCTGAATGAGGCGCCATGGCGCTGTCCCTTGCTGTACCAGGAGATATGTTTGCGGGCAACCCGAACCCCGGTACGCTCCCCATAAAATTCATATAGATTATTGAGATGGCCAAGCAGCAGGTCACGAATCTCTTCATTTTCCGGCTCAGGGAGTGTTTCACCAGATTCCAGGTAATGGAGGATGGAGCGAAAAATCCATGGCTTGCCCTGGGCAGCTCTCCCAATCATCAGGCCGTCGGCTCCGGTTTTGTCTAATACTTCAGCCGCTTTTTGCGGTGAGGTGATATCACCGTTTGCAATAACGGGTATCTCAATAGTCTGTTTGATGGTTGCTATGGTCCCATATTCAGCATCACCTCTATAACCGTCAGCACGGGTTCTGCCATGTACAGCAAGAGCCTGAATGCCGGCATTTTCAGCAATGCTAGCAATTTGCACTCCGTTGCGACTGTCATGGTCCCATCCAGTGCGGATCTTCAGTGTTACCGGTATATCAACAGCCTGAACCACCGCCTCCAAAATCTTTCCCACCAATCTCTCATCCTTCATAAGAGCAGATCCGGCGGCGACATTGCAGATCTTTTTTGCTGGACATCCCATGTTGATATCTATGATTTGGGCGCCACTGTCTGCATTGTATTTAGCGGCCTCAGCCATCATTTGTGGGTCTGCCCCCATGATCTGTACAGAGCGTGGCTCATCCTCCCCAGAGTGATCTGCACGACGTTTTGTCTTCTCACTACCCCACAATAATGAGTTGGAAGAGACCATCTCGGAGACTGCCATACCGGCTCCAAGCTGGCGGCAGAGTTGACGGAATGGACGATCAGTCACGCCTGCCATCGGAGCAAGAACAAGATTGTTTTTCAGTTTGTATGGACCGATCTGCATGGTACAAAAGAGTGTAGGATGTGCTTAAAAAGGAGGCAGATGATACTCCCGTTTTATCTTTCAGTCGAGGGTGATGTGGGTTGTTACCCCTTTTTCTGCCCCTCAATCCTGACCCACTCCTGTTGGAAAGCAGGTGGATTCATATCAAACCATGGGACGTAGGCGGAGATCACCTCATCTGCCTGATTATGAAGAATACCAGAGAGAATAATATTGCCACCGGGGGCTACGTGGGCTGCCAGTTTGGGGGCAAGTTCAATCAGTGGCCCAGCCAGGATATTGGCAATTAGCAGATCTGCCTGTTGTTCCTGGGGGAACTGATCTGGCAGATAGGTGGAGATCATTGCTGTAACCCCATTTTTTTCGCTATTATCCAGAGTGGCTGTCAGTGCCTGTGGATCGTTGTCAACGCAGTGAACAGATGAAGCTCCAAGTTTTGCTGCGGCAATGGCAAGAATGCCGGAGCCGCAACCGTAATCAATGACCGTTGCTCCATTTGGGGGGTTGGTGTCGAGCCACTCCATGCAGAGCGCGGTGGTAGGGTGGGTGCCGGTACCAAAGGCAAGCCCGGGATCCAGTAAAATATTGACTGCATCACTGTCAACTGGGTCACTCCAGGATGGGACAATCCACAGGTTCTCTCCAAACCTCATGGGGTGAAAATCATCCATCCAGGCACGCACCCAGTTCTGCTCTTCCAGATCGGAGATGGTTAGAGTGGATAACTGCTCTTCGGTTATCTGTTGGGATAGTGCGATCGAGACAAGGTCACGATTTATCTCTGCATCAAACAGGCCAACTACATCAATTCTATTCCAGAGAGGCGTTTCGCCTGGCGCTGGTTCAAGTAGAGGTTGATCTTCTGCGTCCTCAAAGGTTACAGAAGCTGCCCCAAGTTCTGATAGCAGGTTTGATAGTGACTCTGCGCTATCTCTGTTGCTGGTGACTCTGGTCTGGAACCAAGACAATTAGTGGGCTCTGAAAAAGCTTAATGGGATGGAGTTTGGGAGAAGGGCTCTCCTGGCTATAGATCCAGCTTCTTTTCCAGATAGTGGATGTTTGCCCCACCAGCGATGAAGTTTGCATCCCTTATGATGTCACGATGGAGATCTATATTGTTACGAATTCCACCAATTACCATCTCATCAAGTGCTGTGCGCATGCGAGCTATTGCGGTGTCCCTGTTTTCACCGTAAGTGATCAACTTGCCGATCATCGAATCATAGTGAGGAGGGACGTGGTATCCGGTATAGAGGTGTGAATCCACTCGTACCCCAATGCCTCCGGGAGCGTGATAAGTAGTGACTTCTCCTGGTGAAGGGAGAAAGGTGTGTGCGTCCTCTGCATTTATTCGACACTCGATCGCGTGTCCATTTACCTTTATCTCATCCTGTGTGTAACTTAGGGGTTCGCCAGATGCTATACGTAGCTGTTCACGGACTATGTCAACGCCGGTAATCATCTCTGTAACCGGATGTTCAACCTGTACACGAGTATTCATCTCAATAAAGTAGAACTCTCCATTCTCATAGAGGAATTCGAAAGTTCCGGCGCCTGTATAGCCAATCTCCTGACAGGCTTTGGCGCAGCGCTCACCAATTTGTGCGCGCAGCTCTTCGGTGATGCCGGGTGCTGGCGCCTCTTCTACCACCTTCTGGTGGCGGCGCTGCATTGAGCAGTCCCTTTCGGCCAGATGGATGGCGTTGCCATGGTCATCTGCCAGTATCTGAATCTCTACGTGGCGAGGGTTTTCCAGAAACTTCTCCATGTAGACAACATCATTGTTGAAGGCAGTTGCCGCCTCCGTTTTGGTCATGGTAATAGATTGCAGTAGAGTGGCCTCACTGTGTACAACACGCATTCCTCTGCCACCACCACCACCCGCCGCCTTGATTATCACTGGGTAACCAATTTTCTTGCCATGAGCGAGGTTGATAGCATCGTCATCACCCAGAGGGCCGTCAGATCCAGGAACAGTCGGTACCCCCGAGCTCTTCATGGCCTTGATTGCCTCAACCTTGTCTCCCATCATCCGGATAGTATCGGCTTTCGGGCCGATAAAGCGGAATCCACTACGCTCAACCCTCTCTGCAAAATCTGCATTTTCTGATAGAAAACCGTACCCAGGGTGGATACCCATGGCATCTGTCACCTCTGCAGCACTGATAATTGCAGGGATGTTTAGGTAACTATCGAGAGAAGATGGTGGTCCAATACAGACAGACTCGTCTGCCAGGCGTACATGTTTCTGGGTGTGGTCAGCCGTAGAGTGTACTGCAACTGTCTTGATTCCAAGTTCTTTGCAGGCACGCAGAATTCTGAGAGCAATCTCGCCACGGTTGGCAATAACAATTTTATCCAGCATTTTTGTGGTCCCTTTCGCTAACCCTGTGTGGGGCTTGGAGATTATATTTCTGAGGGTTTATTCGATAACAAAGAGAGGTTGTTCAAACTCAATTGCCTCGGCATTTTCTGCAAGTACGGCTTTTATGGTGCCAGACTTGTCGGCCTCGATCTCGTTGAGGATTTTCATTGCCTCGATAATGCAGATAGTGTCACCAGCAGAGACGCTGTCACCTATCTCGACAAATGGTTTTGCCCCAGGTGAGGCAGAGCGGTAGAAGGTGCCGACCATTGGCGATTTGACCTCATGCCCAGAGAAACTTGGTGCAGCGGCAGGTTCAGAAGCACTTTCCGGGGCTGCTACAGGTAACTCAGATACAGCCACTGGCGCAGCCATTGCTGGAGCTGCAACAGCTCCTTGTCCATATCGACTGATGCGTACAGACTCCTCTCCCTCTTGAATTTCTATCTCTGCAATACCGGACTCCTCCAGTAGCTCAATAAGTTTTTTTACCTTTCGAATATCCATAATGGTAGTCCTTGGTGGTTATCTGTTAATGTGCCGCCTGATCAAGGTGTTGAATGGCAGCCTGTAGAGCAAGCGTGTATCCCTGTGCCCCTAGCCCAATAATGATGCCTTGAGCAATATCGGAAAAATATGAGTTATGCCGGAACGATTCACGTGCATGAGTGTTTGAGAGGTGAATCTCAATAAATGGAATATCCACTCCAAGCAGAGCATCACGCAGGGCAACGCTTGAGTGGGTGAATGCTGCAGGATTGATCAGGATGAAACCAACATCTTCCTGGCTGGCCTGATGAATTCGCTCGATAAGCTCCTGTTCAGAGTTGCTCTGAAGATCCTGGAGCTGGTGTCCGGCATTGTGGGCCTCTGAATCTAGTCGTTCGATAATGGCTTCAAGGGTATCGTCACCATAGTGTCCGGGCTCACGGGTGCCAAGAAGATTAAGGTTTGGACCATTTAGAACAAGTATCGTAGACATGTCAGAATATATATGAGTTGATCCATAAATTATATTAAAGTGTTTCTATTGTGGACCGGTTAACGGCTAATGTCCACGTTTTCTTGATGATCGGCGCAAAGTTTGGCTAGATCGCATCAAGAATTGGGATGATGGCTACAATAATGGGTTGATCTGATTGAGTAACTGTTCTCTTGTGGCCTCCCCGGTATGGCGAGCAACAATCTCTCCGCTACGGTTCACAATGACAGTGTAGGGGAGGATGGATCGTCGGTTTCCAAGTGCGATTGAGAAGTCCAGACCTGTGCTCTCACCCTGCATGGTAGGGTAATTATTGATATTGTGCTCCTTTACGTATTGTTTAACCCTTTTGGTGGAGTCAACAGCAACTCCAACAAATTGCACCCCTTTCTCCTTGAGCTCATCTTGTAGCGCAATGATTGTCGGGATCTCACGTCTGCATGGGGGGCACCAGGTGGCCCAAAAATTAATCACCACTACCTGGCCACTCCACTCATTCATTTTATGGGGCCTGCCATCAAGATCGAGTAGAGCAATATCAAGAGGATTCGTATTGTCCGACTTGGTGATGGCCTCAGATGGAGCCACATTCAGGGGGGTTGCAGTAGAGTTCAGGTAGTAGCTGACGGAGCCGCCTGCCAACAGGGCGATCAATGCCAGAATGAGTACTGTTCTCTTGTTCATATCTATTGTTTCAAGGCCTTGCGCACATGTTCTGCAAATGGTTTTGCGTCCATAAACTGCACTAGGCGGGCAGAGGTGACCTCGTTGCCATTCCGGTTAAAGAAGATGAGTGCGGGTGGGCCAAAAATTCCCAGTTTTTTCATCAGGGCCTGATCCTGTTCATCATTGGGGGTAACGTCTGCCTGCAGTAGCATTGCTGAGGAGAGCGCCTGTTGAACATCTGGATCAGAGAAAGTCAGAGATTCAAACTCTTTGCATGAGATGCACCAGTCAGCATAGAAGTCCAGAAAAACAGGCTGGTTGTTACTGGTTGCCCTGGCCAGAGCCTTCTCAAGACCATCAATCCCCTTGATCTGCTGAAAAGAGAGATGCTCTTGTTGAGCTATCGCCGAGCCAGATCCGCCTACGTTGATGTTTTTAAGTGGCTGGAATGGATCGCCACTGCCTGAGCCTGCCCCAATCATTAGCATGACTCCGTAAACCAGCATCAGCAAGCCAGACCCTTTCCATAGCTTCTTCCAGCCGCTGCTGGGGGATGGAAGCGGTTCTAGCGCACCCATGTAAATTGCAGGGACAATTAGTAATGCCGCCCAAAGTACCATGGTTACTGATGGAGGAATGATTCTTTCCAGCATCCATACGGCAACAGCAAGTAGCAATACCCCAAATATTGATTTGACTGCATCCATCCACCCTCCGGCGTGAGGGAGCAGTTTGCCAGCTGAGGTGCCGATTGCCAGTAACGGCATACCCATGCCGATGCTTAGTGCAAACAGAGCCATTCCGCCCAGCAGAGCATCTCCGGTCTGTCCAATATAGATCAGCGCTCCAGCCAGTGGTGCAGCCACACAGGGCCCAACAATCAGGGCAGAAAGTAGCCCCATAACTGCAACCCCGGTCAATGATCCACCTTTTTGTCGATTGCTTGCTGATGCCAGCTTTCCTTGAATGCTCGATGGCATCTGTAAATCATAGAAGCCAAACATGGAGAGTGCCAGAATGACAAAAACAAAGCTGAATGTTCCAAGTATCCACGGATTCTGGAAAGCAGCCTGCAGGTTTTCCCCAAACAGTCCAGCCATCACTCCAGCAAAAGTGTAGGTAAGAGCCATTGCCAGTACATATACCAACGACATGGTGAATGCTCTGCGGGTAGTTATGCTCTCACCCTGGCCTACAATAATGCCAGAGAGAATGGGGATCATCGGGAAGATGCAAGGGGTAAATGCCAGTAACAATCCAAACCCAAAAAAGCTTAGAAGGGTGAGTAACATGTTCCCATTCCCCAGGGATGCTGCAATCTGATCCTGCTCTGCCAGTGGGGCAACACTCTCCTCTGCGGCGGAGGCAGAGGCAATAACTGCAGGCAGGCTGATAGAGACTTTTTTGCTGATTGGTGGGTAGCATATCCCCCGTTCGGCACACCCCTGATACATTACTCTCAGGGTGCCACTGGCGGCATCGTTGCTGGTACGCCTGAGGGGGAGATTGATTGATTGGTTACCATGGTAAACCTCTAGGGTGCCAAAGAACTGATCCTCTTTCATATCTCCCGCAGGGAGGTCGGGGGTACCAATTGAGAGATTTTTCTCATCTAGTAGTTTGAACTTGAACTTGTTGCGATAGAGGTAGTGTTCGTCTGCAATCTGCCAATCCAGCCGGATTGACTCCTCCTCTGGGTCCTCACTGGAGAAGGCAAAAGCCTTGTCGGGATGGAGGGGGTCGTCACTCTCAGCGCCTAAGCCCAGTGAGTCCATCAATCCGCCGAGCTGCTGTAGTGATGATTGTTCTGCCAATGTGGGGGATATAGCCCCCAGCAAGATCAGTATAGTGAACAGTAAAGTCCAGATATTCTCTTTCAATTTCATGACGTTATTATATTTTGCCTCTATTCTTCGGTAGATTGTGCGACCCATGAGAGATATGAGTTGGCTCCGCTCACAATATCCAGTGCAATCACCTCTGGGGTATCGTAGGGGTGGTTACTCTGGATGGTGCTCTCAATATCTGCGTATCGCGTTTTCGTTGTTTTTATAATAAGTAGAGTCTCCTCATCACTCTCTATTTCATCTTTCCACCGATATACTGACTGGACAGCATCAATCAGATTTACACAGGCGGCATATCTACGTTCGACCAATAAACGGGCAATTGATTCCGCTGTTGCCCGATTGGGACAGGTTGTCAGAATTACAATTGTATCTTTCGGTGTTGCCACAATAAGAGCAGAGAATACAGTACAATAGGCGCGATATGAATCCCTTTCGACTGCTCTTCGCCCTCTTTATACTGGTTCCGCTGGTTGAAATTTATCTGTTGATGCAGGTGGGTGCAGTGATTGGAGCCTTTCCAACCATTATATTGGTAGTGGCAACGGCAATTGTTGGAGTGACTCTATTGAGGGCACAAGGACTCTCCACCATGATGGATGCGCAGAGGAGTATGGCTAGTGGAGAGATACCGGCACTTCAGTTATTGGAGGGCGCAGCACTTCTGATAAGCGGGGCCCTGTTGCTTACTCCCGGGTTTGTAACTGATTTTATTGGTTTTCTTGGGCTGGTTCCTGCGACCAGAAGGATGTTGATACGAGGTTTTCTTGCCCGCTCAAGCAGTGTTAATTTCCAGTATCGCTCTACAGACTCGTCTAGAGAGCGAGAAGATGGGGTGACTATCGATGGTGAATTCCACCAAAAGGATGACCCCTGGCTGAAATAGCTGCAAGCTCTTTATTGGGGTATTAGTTATTATTTTCAGCATCTTCCCTTGACTTCACAATAACCGTCCATATTATTAGCACTCCTTGGGCGAGAGTGCTAATTGTGATTTCCTCTCTGCCCGAGTCAGATTTTAAGATTAATCATAATATTAAGGAGAGACCATTATGAATTTGCGTCCCCTGCACGATCGTGTAGTTGTTCGCCGCATGGAAGAGGAGCGGATGTCCGCCGGCGGTATTGTTATTCCTGATTCAGCAACCGAGAAACCAAGCCGTGGCGAGATTGTTGCTGCCGGTAATGGCAAGGTCGCTGATAACGGTTCACGCCAGGAGATGGATGTGAAGGTTGGTGACACTGTTCTGTTCGGTAAATTTGCTGGAACCGAGATTAAGGTGGACGGTGAAGAGCTGCTAGTCATGAATGAAAGCGACATCATGGCTGTCATCGAAGGATAAGGAAGGAAAATAATTATGAGCGCAAAAGAAGTAAAGTTTGGTGATGACGCGCGTCATCTGATGCTGGCCGGCGTCAATACTCTGGCCAACGCGGTAAAGGTAACCCTTGGCCCTAAAGGTCGTAATGTGGTTCTGGACAAGGCATTTGGTGCCCCAACCATTACCAAGGATGGCGTCTCTGTAGCCAAAGAGATCGAGCTGGAGAACAAGTACGAGAATATGGGTGCGCAGATGGTAAAAGAGGTTGCCTCTCAGACATCTGATGTTGCTGGTGATGGAACTACAACAGCAACTGTACTGGCTCAGGCAATCATGCGTGAGGGTATGAAGGCGGTAGCAGCGGGCATGAACCCAATGGACCTCAAGCGTGGAATCGACAAGGCGGTTATAGCTGCAGTTAAACAGATCAAGGGGATCTCAACCCCATGTACTGACACCGGTGCGATTGCCCAGGTCGGTAGTATCTCTGCAAATTCCGATGAGTCAATTGGTACCATCATTGCGGACGCAATGGAGAAGGTCGGCAAAGAGGGTGTAATCACCGTTGAGGAGGGCAAGTCCCTTGAGAATGAGCTGGATGTTGTTGAGGGTATGCAGTTTGATCGCGGTTATCTCTCCCCCTACTTTGTAAATAACCAACAGAACATGACTGCCGAGCTGGAGGATCCATTTATCCTTCTGTTTGACAAGAAGATCTCCAATATCCGTGACCTGCTGCAGATCCTGGAGGGTGTTGCCAAGGCAAGCCGTCCTCTGCTAATTATTGCCGAGGATATCGAGGGTGAGGCACTGGCAACTCTGGTTGTAAACTCCATGCGTGGAATCGTCAAGGTAGCTGCAGTCAAGGCCCCTGGTTTTGGGGATCGCCGCAAGGCCATGCTGCAGGATATAGCGATTCTGACTGGTGGTCAGGTTATCTCTGAGGAGGTCGGACTCTCTCTGGAGAAGACCACTCTGGAAGATCTTGGTACTGCCAAGCGTATTGTGGTCGAGAAGGACAATACCATTATCATTGATGGTGCCGGCAGTGCTGAAGAGATCGAGGCACGTGTTGTCCAGGTTCGTCAGCAGATCGAAAATACCACCTCTGACTATGATAAAGAGAAGCTTCAGGAGCGTGTTGCCAAGTTGGCTGGCGGTGTTGCTGTTATCAAGGTTGGTGCCGCAACAGAAGTGGAGATGAAGGAGAAGAAGGCGCGTGTTGAGGATGCATTGCATGCAACTCGTGCTGCAGTTGAAGAGGGTGTGGTCCCAGGTGGTGGAACTGCTCTGGTTCGTGCCCGTGCAGGTATTGCTGATCTCTCTGGTGATAACCATGATCAGGATGTTGGTATCAACATCATGCGTCGTGCCATGGAAGAGCCACTGCGTCAGATTGTTGCCAATGCAGGTGATGAGGGTTCTGTTGTAGTTAACAACATCGAAAACAACGATGGCAACTACGGCTACAACGCAGCTACTGCAGAGTATGGTGACATGATCGAGATGGGAATTCTTGATCCAGCCAAGGTGACCCGTTCTGCACTGCAGTACGCAGCATCTGTAACTGGTCTGATGATCACTACAGAGGCGATGGTTGCTGAGATTCCTCAGGAGACAGCAGCCCCAATGCCGGATATGAGTGGTGGTATGGGTGGTATGGGAGGAATGGGCGGCATGATGTAAGCTACCAGCTTTAATCCCAAGTAGTACCATAAAGGCCCGTAAGCCTAGTGTTTACGGGCTTTTTTATTGCCTGTTAGTCTGGTTTAGTCCTATACTGTCTCAATAAATCGCAGAGTATTTAGGGGATAATGAGGGGTATCGACAGAATCAGGTGCCCCGATTTAGGAGTTTTTAGAGCGCCGATACCCCTCATTGCACCCCTATCTGTACCCTAGTGAGGTGATTAGATGGCATTAACAGCATTGGAAGTAAAGAAGCTAACCTGTCCTGACGGTCAAAAGCAGGTTAAGAAAAGTGACGGTAACGGGTTGAATTTATTGATAAAAAGCAATGGTTCAAAGTTGTGGAGAATGCGTTACCGGTTTAATGGTAAGTATCAGGAGCTGGCTTTAGGTCAGTACCCTACGATACCCCTCATTGAAGCAAGAAGGTTAGCTGCTGAGGCCCGATCACTTCTGGTACAAGGTGTTAACCCTGCGGAGGAAAGACGCTCCAGAAAGCGGGAAACGGATGCGTCAGATAGAAGCTTTAGCATCGTTGCAACAGCTTGGTGGAATCAGCAAGAATCCTCATGGTCATCGGATCATGCCAAAAAGGTAAAGCGATGGATTGAAGTTGAGTTGAAGTCTATCGGTAATTTATCGGTGGATGCGATTGATCAGGGGCATATCACTGAAGTTATGCTGTCAATTGAAGCTTCCGGTCATCCACGTAAAGCGCCCGTGATTCTCTCTGTGATCAACCGTATCTTCGGATATGCTCTGGCTCACCGGTTTACACGTAATAACCCAGCTCAGGGCTTACCCCTTAGTGATATTCTTAAACCTATGCCGAAGGTTGAGCATCGTGCGGCAATTACTCGATCCAAAGATTTAGGTCAATTGATCCGGGATATCGATAATTCAGGCTTGGGTAGCTACTGCACTGCTGAGGCTCTGAAGCTCATTCCAAGATTATTCCTGAGACCCGGAGAAATTAGAAACCTCCGGTGGGATTACATCGACTTTAACCAGAACTTACTCATCATTCCTGCTGAAGATATGAAACGAGGAAGAGAGCATCTTGTTCCTTTAGCGTGTCAGGTTATAACGCATTTACAGTCAATTCGAGAGATAACAGGTTATTCATCGTATGTATTCCCAAATGAGCGAGATTCTGGGAAGCCACTATCTAAAAACGTCATGACCAACCTGCTGAGAAATCTTGGCTATGCTGCTGATGTGATGTCAGCTCATGGGTTCAGAGCCACGGCATCAACTATCCTGCATGAGCAGGGCTGGCAACCAGAGGTCATCGAAGCTCAGTTGGCTCACCTAACTGGCACAGCCACATCTAGAGCCTATAACCGGTCGATCTATCTAACTGAGAGAACCAGAATGATGCAGAGTTGGGCTGATTATCTCGAAGCGGTGCGTGATGGTGCTGATGTGGTGTCAATAGGAGCGAAGGCGCAGAAGAGGACTTGAAGGTTACACGG
>JACKQG010000331.1_pt1 | contig 69999 bp, 48 predicted proteins | sample 8237621 | NCBI WGS metagenome assembly JACKQG01 (sample SAMN15677084, study PRJNA649215) | marine metagenome | biome: marine; feature: Black Sea; material: saline water; isolation source: suspended particulate matter (SPM) from the Black Sea western gyre | collected 2013-06-09/2013-06-10 | depth... | reverse complement strand
GGGGCTGGGCGTGAGGGCGTCCCAGAGCAGGTGGCCTGCGGCTGCGGCCTATTGGAGGAGGGGGGTGGCTTGCGGGGTTGCGGGTCGGGAGTGGTTGTTGATAAGGCCGGACCGGATGCAGTTCAACCGAGTTGCCATTGCAAACGATTGGCGAAAGACCTGGCGTCTCAGCCGTTGGGCTTTGTTGAGCATGCTGCTGGGACGAGCCACTTCGTACCTCATGCCGTGGATCATCTTGTGGGCGTACGACGCGCGGCGCACCGCGCTGCTTGGTATGTGTATGACCTTGATAGGCGTGCCAAATATGGTCATCGTCGCGATGTGTAACTGTATGAGGCCACGCCTTTTTCGAGAGTACGCCGAGGGCGGATTGCCTGCTTTAAAGCGGATGTTGCTCCGCTCGTCAGTTGTCTTCGCTATCGCGCCGAGTTTGTTTCTGATCGCGTTGCTTGTATTGGGCGACTACGTCGGGACCTTCTTTTACGGTCCCGCCTGTGTCGGCAGCGGAATCATACTTGCGGTGATGACGCTTGGTCGGCTGGCAGGCGGAATCGGGATGGCGATCGCCGCTGGTTTGTGGGCCATCGACCGACCTCAAGACAACGTGATGCCGAATGTATGGGACTTGGTACTGACGCTTGGGGGGGCTGCGTTGTTAGTCCCCTCTTACGGCGTGATAGGCGCTGCCACAGCAACCGCCCTCGGCAACATCGCTTGCGCGCTTTCCCGTTGGCAGAAGCTGCGACGTTCACTGCACAATCTGACGACGAACGCCGATTTGGAGGTGGCGGTATGACAAGTGGATTACAACCCGCGTTCGAAGAACTCGTTCAACGCATGGCTCCAGAGAAGTCTGCGTCGAAGCTGCTCCTAGAAAACATTGCGATGAACGGAGTCGGTAGGCTTGGCGCACTGTTAAACATTGCATTCGGAAGCCGGGCTGACACGAAGCCTGGAATTCTGACCTATCATCGCATCGCCCCTCGCATCGCCGGAATCCCGTTCCCGTCGCACAATGTCACCCCGCAAGTGTTTCGGAATCAAATCACGGGGCTGCTGCGACGCGGATACGTCATCCGCCCGCTTCGAGAAGTGTTGGATTGGCATCGCGATAATGTTGAGCCTCCGGCACGTACCGTCGTGGTTACATTCGACGATGGCTTCGAGTCAGTCCATAGCAATGCGTGGCCCGTGCTTCGCGAACTGAATGTTCCGGCGACGATCTTTATCAACACCGCGTTTCTCGATAGCGCCCGACCGTTCCCGTTTGATCATTGGGCGTTCGAACGCGAAGCCGAGTTGCCACCTCACACTTATCGTCCCCTAACGACGGACCAGTGCCGCGAGATGGCGGAGAGCGGACTGATCGAATTGGGCGCACACACGCACACTCATCAGGACTTTCGTGGTCGCGTAGACGAGTTTGAACGAGATTTGCAATTGAATCTCGATGAACTTGCGAAGCGGTTCCGAATCGAAGCAGCAACGTTTGCGTATCCAGTCGGTAGCCCGCACCGAGGATTCGCTGGTGGCGAGCTACTCGAAGCGGTGAGGCGCACGAACCTCTTGTGCGCGTTGACGACGGAGAGCGTACTCGTCGACGTCGCGCACGATCCGTTTCAGTGGGGGCGTTTCAACGTTTTTCCTTGGGATACTTCTGCGACGCTCTCGGGGAAGTTAGGTGGTTGGTATAGCTGGGCCCCGAAGGTTCGACGCCAGACGGTGGAACTCCTGCGACACATCCTCCGTGTCACTCGAACGGGTTAAGGATCTGACTTTCTGATGCAGCAAATCGATCTCATTCGCGGCGAGGAACTGACGGCGGCGCTGAAGCTCCGCTGGGATCAGATCCTGCGCCAGGACGAACTGTTACACAGTCCCTTCCTGCGCCCTGAGTTCGCCGAAGCCGTGGCGGCTGTTAGGGATGACGTCGAGATCGCTGTACTGAAAGAGTGTGGTGAGATACGCGGATTCTTTCCCTTTCATCGCGACCATTTCAATGTAGGAACTCCGGTTGGCGGCCATCTGTCAAATCAGCAGGCACTGATCACCACTACGCCGGACGACTGGGACATTCGCAAGATCCTTGGCGGCTGCAATTTGTCGGCTTGGAACTTCGACAATCTTGTCGCTTCGCAGACGGCGTTCGAAAACTATCACTATTTCACCGAGCCGTGCCATTTTCTCGATCTCTCGCGGGGGTATGACGGATACGTCGAACAACGCTGCCAATGCAAAGCGAAGCACTTCATGGAGATCTTCCGCAAGGAACGCAAGCTGGCTCGTGAAGCGGGGGGATTGCGGTTCGAACTGCACACTGACGATGTTTGTGTTCTTCAGACGTTGCTTGATTGGAAGACGAACCGGTGCGAACACTCTGGAACATTCAACCTGTTTGCGTTCAATTGGACCACCGCGTTATTGGGCCACATTCTCGAAAACCCATCCGAGCGGTTCGCCGGCCTGCTGTCCGTTTTGTATGCGGGCGACGAACCGGCTGCGATCTCGTACGACCTTGTGTCCGAGTCGGCGGCCGATGGGTGGCTCATCGCATTCAATCCAAAGTTCTCGAAGTATTCGACGGGTTTTATTTGTGCGTTAAAGAAAGCGAAAGCCCTTGCAGCAAGAGGCATCCAGAAGTTGTACTTGGGACGAGGCAAAGGCCGGTACAAAGAACTCCTGTCTTCATCATCGGTGATGCTCGCCGAAGGGACTGTCGACTGCAATCTTGTTCGGGGCACGGGCAAACGTGTCTGGACGAAGACTCGAGAATGGATTCGAGCATCGCCGCTTCGCAATCCCGCGAAACAAATCAAACGTTTGCTGGAGCCGCTTGAGTCACGTCGGCTTAGTGCCGTCGAAACAAAACTCTCAACCGACCACGATACTTTAACACCTGGAAGTCAGAACCAATGAAGTTCGAGCTGATTCGTCCACGCGATCTCGACACTTGCCTGATGAAGTCATGGCACCAGATCCAGTATGAAGATCCCATGCTCCGCCATCCGTTTCTGAGCCCAGGATTTACGCAAGCCGTCGCGGCTGTGCGTGATGACGTAGAGATCGCAGTTCTCGAAACCGATGGCGAGGTGGTGGGATTTTTTCCCTTTCAACGCAGCAGGGCCAACGCGGGGCAACCCGCCGGAGGGCCTTTGTCCAACGCTCACGGAGTCGTCTTGAGACCAGGCGTGGCGATTGACGGGAGGGATCTCTTACGAGCGTGCGGGCTAAAGTCCTGGAAGTTCCATTTGGTAATGGCGGAGCAAGTTGCGTTTCGACCCTATCATCACGTCGTCGATGAGAATTTCTATATGGATCTTTCCAGCGGCTTTGAAGCTTACGAGCAGAGTAGGCTCGCCACGGGCTCGCAATCATACCGCACGGTCCTGCGGAAAGATCGCAAGCTGAAACGCGAAATGGATTCAGTGAAATTCGAATTCCACACAGAAGACACCGCAGTTTTTGATCAGTTGATCGCATGGAAGCGTGAACAGTGCCAGGAGAAGAAGGCAGTTGACACGTTTTCAGTTGAATGGACGATCAATTTGTTACGGCAGATTCTGGACAATCCAACAGACCATCTGCGTGCCGTACTTTCGGTGCTGTACATCAACGACGAGCCCTCTGCGGTGTCTTGCGACTTGGTAGCGGACAACATCGCGGACACGTGGATTCCGGCATATGGCGAACTTCATGCGAAGTACTCGCCGGGAACAGTCTTGCTCCGAGAACGATGCAAAGTCTACGCCGAGACGGGCATCGCCAAAGTGTATCTCGGTACGCCGGGGTTGCGATGGAAAGATACGTTTCGCTCGGCATCGGACCCCTTCGCGTCCGGCTCGATCGAAGCCGGGTTGTTGTCGCAAGTTGCCAAACGCAGTATCAGCCAGTCTCTTGCCTGGGCTCGCGATTCGCCGCTACGCGGGCCGGGGCGAGTCGCCAAACAAGCCGTTCGCCGTCTATTGGAACATTACACTTTGCGTTGAACATGATGACGTCATTCAATTTCCCAATCCGTAGATCGCAAACCGTTCGCGACGTCGCGTCGCTGAACGTTGTGTTGCTGACTAACTTTATCCCACCGCATCAGAGACCGGCTTACGAAGAGCTTTCGCGGCGAGTCGGAAAATTGACACTGCTCCTTTCGACGCATATGGAAGCGGACCGCGAATGGGATGTGCGGTGGGGTGATCTCGATGTCCGTGTGCAAAGAACGCTGAGTCTTCGTCGCCCGCGCAAGCATCCGCTGAACTTCGACCAGCAAATCGAAGTGCATATTCCGTGGGATACGCTCGGCCAATTGCGTCGCCTGAAACCGGACGTCGTGATCTCCGACGAACTCGGTTTCCGCTCGTTATTTTGCGCAGGGCGTCGCATCTTGCACCCAGCGACGCGGCTCGTGGTCTGCGGCAACTTGTCGGAGCATACAGAACAGGGTCGCGGGCAAGTTCGGAGGCTGCTTCGGCGACGGTTGGTGCGGTTCGCGGATTGCGTTACTTATAACGGATCGAGTGGCGCAGAGTATCTCCGCCGATTGGGTACTTCGCCGGAACGAATGGCTCACGTTCCTTACTGCCCGGCTCCAGAGGCGCTCTATCGCGGCCCCTTCCGGCAGACGTCACCTAACGAAACACGGCTGCTTTACGTCGGCCACTTCAATCAATTGAAAGGTATTGTGCCCTTCACCCAGGCTCTCGCCCGTTGGGCACGAGCTAACACCGAGCGAGTCATCACGTTCTCGCTCGTGGGCGCTGGCCCGCTCGAAAAGGAGTTGGCTTCGCTTTCGACACCAGACAATTTGACCGTCGAGTTGCTAGGCACGCAACCAATAGAAACGCTTCCGAGCTTCTACGCAAACGCAGACATGTTTGCATTTCCAAGCCTGGCCGACGAGTGGGGGCTCGTGGTGAATGAAGCTCTCCATGCCGGGTTGCCGGTGGTCGGAAGTACGTTCAGCCAAGCAGTTCTCGACTTGATTGACGACCAGGTCACTGGATGGAAGTACCGACCGGATTGCGACAACGCGATGGAGCAAGCGATCCGTCGCGCCTTAGATACATCGACCGAAAAGTTGAGCGAGATGCGATCATCCTGCCGGGAACGAGTGTGCGGGATTACGCCTTCCTTTGTTGCAGATCGCTTGGTTGATGCCATCACAGTTACGCAAACGCACTAACAAACGCCACGCACCAAAATGACTCTGTTCAATCCAATTGAGATCACACAGTCTGATCGGCAGCGGTATCAAAAGCCGAGCCTGGGGTTGATATATGCGCTAAGCGTTCCTCTCGTGTCGGGAATCTATCACCTGTGTCTGGTCGATGTTGGCGGGTTCGGGCTGGGTGGCTGGTTATGGATTGTGATGTTGCTCGTCGGCGTCGCGGTCTTCGGTCTGGAGTGTGCTCTCGGTAAGAATGATCGGGTGGCGTTTCCCGTCACGCCCTGGCTCCCCTTCGCCGGGCTGTTGTGGGCGTCGTTGCTGTGGTGCCAAGGCTCGGGAACCTACCCAATTCAAATGGCTTGTCAAATGACGATGCCCATCTTTGTCGGCGTCGCCGTCTCGTCGTATATCCAGACGGAGCGGGAACTGCGGCTGCTCATGTTTATGTTCGTCATCAATATTGCTCTGTTAGTCTTGGGATTTCTTGTCGAGTTGGTGATGGCCGGTGGTCACATCACGGAGATGGGTTTTCGGGTGGGAGCGTTGACCGCGATGTTGCCCGCAGCAGTGTGTCTTACCGGGACTTGGAAGCGCCGCTTTTCCCCGTGGATTGGTTGGGGGATCTGTTTAGCATTAGCGGCGGTATCAGGCGGACGGACCGCGACCTTGGCCATGTTGGGAATGCCGATCTTACATCCCACGTTCGGTCGAGTTGTGACGAAAGCGGCTGCGCTGGGCGTTACGCTCCTGCTGTTTTTGGCGTTGTTCTTCACGCCACACTTTCAAGACCGGTTCTTCCACGGCGGTAGCGGACAACTTAGCGATTTGACAAATGGCGACATCAACACCTCGGGTCGAGGGGAAGCTTGGCCGCTGATCTGGCGCGAGGCGATGAAGCGACCTGTACTTGGAGCGGGCGTTGGCACCAGTGGACCTTTCACCGATCTAGTTTGTAACTTGGGCGGGCATCCCCACAACGATTATCTGCGAGTCGTCTTTGAAGTTGGCTTCGTCGGATTCGGGCTCTTCATCGCCGTCGTGCTATGGCAATCGCGTGACTTGTTACTGCGGATACGGTCGAGCGATGGTGTCGTCAGGCATGCTTTCTCGGCGGTTTGGCTGGCATGGCTGATGTTCCTTTTCACGTCGCTGACCGACAACACTCTGATCTATTGTGCGGCCTATATGAACCCGATGTTCGCGCTGCTGGGCGGCGCCTATGGCGTCCATCAACGGCAGCGCTCAACGAGCCGCGAAGCCTCTGATGTCCTTTCAACCTGCGGATCAACAGAAAGCGAAATGCTCGGATGAAGATACTCCTGTGTCACAATCACTACCTACAACGCGGCGGCGAAGATCAAGTCTTCGCCGACGAAACGGAGCTACTTCAGCGGCGTGGCTGCGACGTGTTGCGATACGTTCGCGACAGCCAAGAGACAAAACACCTGGGCAGGATCGAGACCGTAAAGCGAACTCTGTGGAATCGAGAGGCGTTTGACGATATTCGTGACATCCTCTGCAAAGAACGCCCCGACGTGATGCACTGCACTAATATCTTCCCTTTGATTTCTCCGGCCGCCTATGACGCGGCGCGAGTCGAGGGCGTACCTGTCGTTCAGTCCCTCCATAACTTCCGAGCTATCTGCGTGAATGGATTGCTGATGCGAGATGGTAGTCCGTGTGAAAAGTGCATTGGCTGCGCAGTGCCCTGGCCGGGGATTGCCCACGGATGTTATCGCGACAGTCACGTCGCGTCGACCGTGCTTGCCGGTACAATTGCTCTGCAGCGCGCCAAACGGAAATCCTCCGATCCAGTCAGCCTGTACGTGGCACTCTCCGAATTCTCGCGGACACGATTTATTCGGGCTGGCTTTCCTTCCGAACGAGTCGTCGTCAAGTCGAACTTCGTGAGTTCCGATCCGGGTCCTGGTGATGGCTCGGGCGACTACGCGATTTTCGTGGGACGATTGTCAGAGGAAAAAGGGCTCGATGTCCTTCTCGATGCGTGGTCTAAGTGTCCCTACCCGATTCGCTTGAAGATCGTCGGCGACGGACCTCTCTCTGAACGCGTCAAGCAAGCGGCGAATCAAGATCAACGCATCGAATGGCTGGGCATGAAGCCGATAGACGAGGTCTACGAGTTGATCGGAGACGCATCGTTTTTAGTGCTGCCTTCGATTTGCTACGAAAACTGCCCGAAAACCATTCTCGAGGCGTACAGCAAGGGAACACCTGCGATCGTTTCTCGTCACGGTGCGATGCAGGAGTACGTAATCGATGGGCGAACGGGATTACACTTCGATCCTGGCAGTGCGAGCGACCTAGCGGACAAGGTGCAACGACTTTTTGTGAATGTGGCGCTCGCGACGGAAATGCGGAGTCGTGCTCGTTCGGAATTCGAGGAGAAGTACACGGCCGACGCGAATTTCACGGCGCTGATGTCGCTGTATCAAAGAGCGATGGGGAATCCTGTTGTACTCGATTCTGCGCAACCGCTGGCAGTTTCAGATTTTGGCAATGGTACGGCCAGCGCTGATGTCGTTGTCTCTCCAGCCATCGAAGCATAACGCTAAGCTGAGCCGATGCAGTTGTGTGCTCGTGACTGTCCAGCAAGATTAACGACCCATCAGTCTTGCGAAACTATCCCGACAACATCCATGCCTTTCGCGATTTCACGATTCTCGCGGCGCACGAGTTGGCCACAGGCAGCGGCAATGTCGTTGCCGAGCGAGTAGCGGACGGTCGTTTTGAATCCAGCCTCGCGCATTGTGTAGGAGAAGGCATCGATTGCTACGTTGTCGCTACCGGACAATTGCGGAGCATCGTCGATCGGGTTGTAGGGAATCAAATTGACATGGACGTCGAGCCCCCTGAGCCATTGCGCAAGCTCGCGAGCATCGTCGTGCGAGTCGTTCGTACCGGCAAGCATCAGGTATTCGATCATTACGGTCGTCGGCTGGCGGCGATTGATTTCAGTAACCGTGTTGTGCAACTCGTCGAGCGAATACTTCGTTGCAAGTGGAATGAGTTGTTCGCGGACTTCTTGTCGAACACTGTGTAGGCTGAGCGCTAGGTTGACCTGCGGGAATCGATCGACGCAGCGAAGCATTGCGTCGGTAACGCCCACCGTCGAAACGAGAATTTTCGTGGGCGAGATGTTGAAAAACTCGGGCGAAGTCAGGAACTCGATAGCACGATACAGATTGTCTTCGTTATGAAACGGCTCGCCCATTCCCATGAAGACGATGTTGCGAAGCCTACGGTCTTCGGTTGCCAGTAACTGGCCGGCTTGAAGCACTTGATCGAGGATCTCTTCGTAGGACAGATTGCGAGCGATCCCCATTTTCCCCGTCGCACAGAACTCGCAGGCCGCCGCGCATCCAACCTGGCTCGACACGCAGAGAGTTGTCCGGCCCGTCGCGATCCTCAAGATTACTGTCTCGATCAACATGCCCGCGCGGGTGCGCATTAGCAACTTCGTTGCACCGTCTAGCGACGAATCACACCGTTGGAATAGCGATAGTGAATGTAGCGCCAATCGATGTGGCGCAGTGAACTCAGAGAGTGCATCTTCGTCTGCCTTGAATCGCTTCAGTAATGCGTTTCGGAGATCGCGAATGTGTTGCGGGTCGAGTCGCAGTTCGCGCCTGAGTTGTTCGATGGCCTGCTGATCGAAAGGGCTGATTGACGGAAGCGTCGACATAAGTTGCGGCTGACGTGAATCTACTGGACGGCCTTGTCGGAAATGTCCTTGCGGCACCATGCGCCGTCCCAGCGAATACACTTGACGGCTTCGTACGCGCGGCGTTTCGCGTCTGAAATCGATTCTCCCATCGCGGTCACTCCAAGGACGCGGCCTCCGTTCGTAACGACTTCGCCGTCCAGCGTCGCCGTTCCTGCATGAAACACTTTAACGTCCGGGAGCTTTGCTGCGTCGGCGAGGCCGCGAATTGGTCTGCCGCGTTCGTACGAGCCTGGATAGCCTTCGCTTGCCATGACGACACAGACCGCAGGACGCGGGTCCCATTCGAGGCCAGCGAATTTGTCGAGTTCCCCCGAAAGTGTTGCATCGATCACATCGACAATGTCGGTCTTCAGTCGCATCAGCAGCGGTTGGCATTCGGGGTCACCGAAGCGGACGTTGTACTCCAGCACCTTCGGACCTTGGTTCGTCATCATCAGGCCAGCGTACAGAATCCCCTTGAACGGATTTCGCGATCGCTTCATGGCGTGGACCGTGGGAACCAGGACGTGTTCTTCGATCCAGCGAAGCATCTCGTCGTCGACCAGCGGGGCAGGGGAGTAAGCTCCCATGCCACCCGTGTTCGGGCCCGTGTCGCCATCGTTAGCCGGTTTATGGTCTTGGGCCGGCGGCAAAGTAACGATAGTTCGGCCATCGGTGATGGCCAGGACGCTGGCCTCTTGACCATCGAGCCGCTCTTCAACGATCAGCCGACTGCCGGCAGCGCCGAATTCGCGATCACGAGCAACTCGATTGATGGCATCCAGAGCTTCTGCTCTCGTCGCACACACGATCACACCTTTGCCTGCCGCCAATCCGTCAGCTTTGACGACCACCGGAACGTTTTGCTTTTCTTCCGGATATCGGTCGATGATGTACTTGGCAGCACGATCGCCATCGGTGAAGACCTTGTAATCAGCCGTCGGGATGTTGGCATGGTGCAACAGATCCTTGCAGAATACCTTGCTTCCCTCCAATTGGGCCGCGGCCTCGCTTGGTCCGAAGACGCGGAGCTTCGTCTGCTCGAAGGCATCAACGATTCCTGCCGTCAGCGGAGCTTCCGGCCCGATGATCGTCAGTTCGACTTGATTTTCCTTGGCGAATCGGATCAGTCGCGGGAAATCATCCGCCTTGATGTCGATGTTCTCGGCATCTTCTGCCGTTCCCGCGTTACCCGGTGCCACGAAGACTCGCTCCACGCGTGGGCTCTTCCCAATTTTCCAAGCTAGCGCATGTTCTCGTCCACCATTGCCGACGACTAAGACATTCATATCTTGCAACCGTTTCCGTGCCCGATCGATCGACGATCTCACCTGAGCTCACATCAGAGGTTAAGCCGCTGATTCTAGGACGCCGACGTCCTCACGAAAACCAGTGCGGCCATGGAGATGTGACTTATTGTCGCAGAGGCGGGGTGGTTGACAATTAGCGCTGGTGAGATACAAATTTGGGCTCGGTTCCGTGAAAAACTTCACAAGCAGGGCTCGCGAAGCGCCTTCCCGCATTCAAGCCCTTTGCTGACAACCGTTTGTAGTGGTTCAATCTTCATGGCTGATAACGATAACCTCTCTATCGAAGAGATTCTGGCTGCGGCCCGAAAGCAGGATGGTGGCGGCGGCGACTCGACACCCGCACCGGAAGCTGCGCATCCCGAAACGCCGAAGCCGGCGGCAAAGACTGCTGCGCCAGCGAAGCCAGGCAAGATGAGTGTCGCCGATATGCTCGCCGCAGCTCGGTCGGGAGATTCTGGCGGCGGTGCATCTGAGAGTGAGGGCGCGACTCCAGTCGCAGACAAGCCAGCCACCCCTGCAATGAAGCCCGGCGAGATGTCCGTGGCTGAAATGTTGGCGGCAGCTCGCGGCGACAAGTCGAGTGGTGCCGAAAAGGCAAAGGCCGCTCCTCCCAAAAAGAAGGCTGCTGCGAAAGCAGCGCCCGCTGCGAAGGAGCCTGTCGCTGCGAAGTCGACTGGCCCGAAAGACACAGCGAGCATTTTGGCTGCGGCACGAAGTGGCACTGCAAAACCAGGGCCGATCTCGAAGGCTGAAGCCGCGGCTCGAGCCAAGGAGACAGGTGCGACCCCAGCGAAAAAGAAGGCGGTTGCCCCGCCAATGCCGACCAAGCCGGAGTATGCGAAGTCTGCTCCCGTCCGAGCTGGTGCATCCGAGCGACGTGGTTTTCTCGTTGCTGCGACAGCAATCTTTGCCGGGACGTTTTTCATGACGTCATCGCTCGCGATTGGGTTCAGTTCGCTCGCAGTAACGATGCTCCTGTGGGTGCTGGGTACTGCTCGCTTTATGTTCCCAAATATTCTCACCGAACCGCCAACAAAGTTTAAGGTTGGCTTTCCGGATGACTATGGTCCTGGTCAAGTCGCGACAAAGTTCAAGGCTCAGTTTGGTGTTTGGGTCGCACGTGACGAGTACAACGGTCAGGCTCAGATTTATGCTCTTCAATCGGTTTGCACGCACTTGGGTTGTACGCCTAACTGGCTGGAGGGGGAGCAGAAGTTTAAGTGTCCTTGTCACGGCAGTGGTTTTTATAAGGACGGAATTAACTTTGAAGGGCCTGCCCCGCGACCTTTGGAGCGATTCGCAATTCGCGTCGCGGATGATGGCCAGTTGGAAGTTGATAAGAGTCGGAAGTTCAAGGAAGAGGTTGGGCAGTGGAAAGACCCGGCTTCGTTTGTTTCTGTTTGATTGATTCTCGCGCTGTGTTTATTTGGGACGGACGTTTCTTTTGATTGCAGTGTGAGTGGACCAGTTCAGCTGGGATAGATATGCCACCTCTTGATGAAATTATTCGCGGTTCGCAGATCTGGAAGAGCGTCTTTCGGCATCCTGCGCCTGTTGATCGTCGCAACCGCGTCGTAGTAATGCTGACGAACTTCTTTTTGCATCTTCATCCCGTGTCGATCAAAAAGCAGGGGATTTCGCTTAGCTATACGTGGTGCATGGGCGGAGTGACGTTCTTTCTGTTTCTAGTGGAAACAGTCACGGGCGTGCTGTTGATGTTCTATTACCGACCGACGCTGGAGTGGGCTTACAACGATATGCTTGCGTTGCGGGATGTCGCGTCGCTAGGCATTTTGCGAGAGATTCATCGGTGGGCCGCTCACGCGATGGTGATCACGGTTTGGCTGCACATGTATCGTGTGTTCTTGACCGGCAGCTACAAGCCACCTCGTGAGTTCAACTGGGTGATCGGCGTTATTTTGTTGTTGCTGACGCTGTTGCTCTCGTTCACAGGTTATCTGTTGCCCTGGGATCAGTTGGCAATCTGGGCGATTACTGTCGGATCGAATATGGCTCGCGCGCATCCCTTTCTGGGGCATGAAGGCCCTGGTTCTGCGCTGTTGACTTTGGATGGGATCGACATGATTACTAACGCGTCCGACGCTAGGTTTGGTTTGCTCGGCGCGCGATTTGTCGGTGAAGAAACGCTTAACCGCTTCTATGTTTTGCACTGTGTGGCAATTCCTTTAGGAGCGGCGTTATTGATGGCGATCCACTTCTGGCGAGTTCGTAAAGACGGTGGGATCAGCGGTCCGTTGTAATTCTCGTGGCTTGTTGATTGTTTGTAGGTCGATGGAGTGTCGTCAGGTCGCAGTGTTGTTAAATCAGTACGGTTGTTAAGCCAGCGTGTGACCGCTCAAAAAAAATAGGACTCATTTAGGCCATGCACGGTCACGTTAGTTACGAAGATTTTATTATGCAGGTCGCAGGTTTCCTGACGGCCTACTATCTCTTCGTCGCCATCATGAACGCGTTCGCTGCTTATTACTTGTGGCAGTCTGGGCGCGCCAAGGCGTTATTTCGGTTGCCCGGCTCTGGTCTGGCGGTGACGACAGTTCATGTGTGGCTGCTGGTCGCTGGCGTGTTCACGATCCTGAGTGCTTACGCCACCAATGGCGGTGCGGCGGCGTTGTCGCTGTCTCCACTGATTCGCGATGGCGCTGACTGGATTATGGGGCCTGTGGTTTATTCCGTAGGCAGTCTCGTCTTGATGGGCGGGCTTTACCTTGGGCGTAGTTTCTTTGTTAAGCCGACGGTCGCTTGGACGGGGTTAAATCTGTCGTTGCTGCTGATGGGGCTATCGATGACCGATATGGACTTCGCGTCCATTGTGATGAAGCCAGACAACGTGCCGATCGTTGCGATGATTTATCTGCTCGGCTTCTTTACTTGGCTGTCAGCCCATCGGGCAGTTGAGAACGACGCGCGAATTGCACGTGGTGAAGTTCCGCTCGAGAAGCTGGATGATGAGAAGGTTTTGGTGTGGCCTGACTTAGTCTATACCGAGTTGATCTGCATGATCGCACTGACCGCGGTTCTTTTCATCTGGGCGATTATGCTTCAAGCACCGCTTGAAGAGCCTGCAAGTACCGTGAAGACGCCGAATCCTTCGAAGGCTCCTTGGTATTTTCTCGGCCTTCAGGAGATGTTGGTCTATTACGATCCGTGGATGGCGGGGGTTGTGCTACCTGGAGTTGTCGTTGGCGGCTTGATGGCGATCCCGTTTATCGATTTCAATAAGCGTGGCAACGGTTATTACACGATCAATGAACGTAAGTTTGCCTACTGCACTTTTCAATTCGGCTTTCTCGTGCTTTGGGTCACGTTGATCGTCATGGGGACGTTTTTGCGAGGTCCGAATTGGAACTTCTTCGGGTTCTATGAGACTTGGGATGCGCACAAAGTCGAAGCGTTAAACAATGTTGACTTGTCTCAGTATTTCTGGGTCGACCTGCTTCAGATGGGGCGTCCGAAAGCGGCCGATGATGCCTCGATGGCCGTGAAGATCGGATACATATTGGTTCGAGAATCACCTGGCATTATGGCACTGGCGTTTTACTTCGGTGGCGGTCCGCCAGCGATGGTGATCTATAGCAAGTTCTTCCGCGAGATGTTTATGCGGATGGGGTTTGTTCGTTATATGGTCTTGTCGAACTTGATTCTCTTGATGGCATTATTGCCCATTAAGATGCTCGCTCGTTGGGTCGTGCAGATGAAATACTTCATATCGATTCCCGAGTACTTCCTGAACTTCTAACTGACGCCGCCACATAGGGCGGGGATGGAAAGATGCCAGCAACGGAACAATCCTGGCGTAACACAAAGCTGCTGCACAAGATCTTCGCGGTCTCGGGCGTCGCTTTGCTCGTAACAACGATCTGGTTGCTCGCGAAGGATCACGCGCGCCCGTGGAAGCCGTATCAGCGAACGGCTAATAGGGTCGAGCTAACGCTGACCGATTGGCGCAAGCTTCAGTTTGATACCGAAGTCGCAGTTCGCGAACACACGGCTTTGGTTAAGCGGTTGGATGACGTTCGCCGTGAGGCAATCGAGTGGTCGTTGTTGGAGGACTTCGTTGAGCAGATTAAGGCAGTTGATGTCACCGCGGGCAGTGTCGACGCGGCGGAAGCGATCGAATCGCACTTTAAAGAGAAGTTAACGGCCGCCGGGGGCACGTCAGCAGCGGAGCCGATTCGAGACGATGTTATCGGGCGAATGCGCGCGATCATCGAAACTCTTCGGGTCACCGAGGAAACTCGGCTTGGGAATTTGAAGTTTGCCAGGGCTGATCGAGATGCAGCGGTTGCGACTCTTGGGTTGCAAGTTCGCGATAATAAGTCCGACGAAGAGATGGCTGAACAGCAACTTAAGGTTGATGAAGAGCTCGCAAGAGTCAATGGCTTGCAGATCGCTTACGATCAAGCGAAGACACAACGAACCGATTTGCTGGCGATCATCAAGAAGATCACGGATGCCGAAGACGTTGCGCAGGAAGCACTAGCGAAGAACCAAGCTGGGCTGATGCAATTGGAAACCGTCGAGGCCGACCGGCGTTCAACCTATATCACTTGGTACGGATGGATTCCTCTGCCCGGAAAACGATGGCTTGAATTGCCAATCCTCGATGCTTTCAATTCGCCTCGTAAGATCGACAATTTGTGGAGCGAAGGCCTTCAGATCGATTACAACTTCAGCAAGGTTCGTCGTTTCGATCGCTGTACGACCTGTCATCAATCGATTCAGAAGACGAATCCCGGTTCTGCGATCGATCCGGCGTATGAAAACGAAAACGTGATCGACTTTGTTCTGCTGCCTCCCGAGTCGCCCGCAGGAGATGGTGAGAACAAGCCCGATGCTTTGCTTTCCCGGTACTACGGGTTGCGGCTGGCTAACGAAGGATTGCTTGACGTTAACGATGTCACTGTTCAGTTTGTAAGGCCTGAGTCTCTAGCGTCCCAGGCAACTGCGATTATCGATGGTCAGCCTAATTCTGCCTCGGGGTCCGATATTCGTCAGCAATTGCTGTCCGGCGGGCGAGGCGATGGGGCGATCGGCGGCACTGGATTGAAGTTGGGTGATGTGATCGCGCAGATTGATGGTGATCCCGTTCGTGATCCTCGAAAGGTCGTGTTCCGGCTGCTCGATGCGGCGGAATCAAACGAGACATTGGTCCTCACGGTCCGTCGCGGATTGCCAAGTCCGTATACTTCGCACCCGAGACTGGACTTGTTTATCGGCTCGTTGAGCCCTCACAAGTTGTCTGATTTTGCCTGCACAATCTGTCACGATGGGCAGGGAAGTGCGACGGCTTTCGAGTGGGCATCGCACACCCCGAACAGCAAGCTTCAATCGAAAGAGTGGTCGCGAGAACTCGGTTGGTTTGATAATCCGCATTGGATTTATCCGATGTATCCTGATCGATTTGCCGAGGCGTCTTGTTTGAAGTGTCATCACGAGGTCACGGAGTTGGAGCCGAGTGAGCGGTTTCCCGATCCGCCAGCGCCGACGGTGGTCCGTGGCTATAATTTGATTCGCAAATACGGCTGCTACGGCTGTCATGAAATCAATGGCTATGATCGCGGCGAACGGATTGGACCGGATTTGCGATTGGAGCCCAACTACTTTGCGGCGGCTTTGCAGTTGCAGGCGGAAGCTGGGTTCGACATCCTCGCTGATGAAGTGAAGGCGTGGACGACTGAGCTTGCGGAGCATCCTGAACGAGACGCCGTTCGGCATCGGATCTACGAAGCGTTACTAGCTGATGCCGTCGCTGAAGAGCCTGCGTTATCTGTGCGAACTCACTCGACGCTCGTTCCGTTGTTCAAGGATGTTGAGAACGCAGGCGTCATTCGCAAGCCGGGTCCAAGCTTACGATATGCGAAGCAGAAGCTCGACGCCGAATTCATGTTTGATTGGATTCGCGAGCCAAAGAATTTCAGGCCAAGTTCAAGAATGCCGCAACTGTTTGGTTTGTGGAGTCATTTTACGGATGGTCACGATGCTGATGCGTCCGCTTTCGAGCCACTTGAGATTCTGGGAATCGTTACCTATCTGAGTGGTCGTTCGCAGAATTTCGAGTATCTAGAAGCACCCGAGGGCGTTGCGGCGGCTTCCGCCGAACGCGGCAAAGTACAGTTCGAGGAACGCGGTTGCCTGGCGTGTCATAATCACAAGGACTTTCCAAACACAGCGACGTTCCGCGGTGAGAAGGAAATCGTGCAAGGGCCTGACCTGTCGGGTCTTGGCACAAAGTTTAACGCCGAACGAAATCCTAACGGAGCCAAATGGTTATACAGCTGGATTAAGCAGCCCTCGCGCTATCACGCTCGAACCGTTATGCCTGACTTGTTCTTGACTCCCATCGAGCCACCGGTCGTCACAGCGGCAGACCCGACGGCGGATGCAGCAAATCCGGCGGCAGAAACAACGGACGCTGAATTAGAGCCAACAGACCCAGCCGCAGATATCGTAGCCTATCTACTCGAAAGCTCGACGGTCGATTGGCATCCAGCGGAGGGAACCTTGACCGGCGGTGCAGACGTCGATGCCACGACGCTTGATCGACTGGTCCTGGAGAACCTGAAGGACGCTTTCGCGGAAGCGGCTGCGAGTCGTTATGCCGTAGAAGGCATTCCCGCTCGGTTGCGCGATGAGCTGAAGGGCGCGGAGATCGAGTTGCTCACTGATGCTGAGGGCGCGGTCGTCAACGCACTGTTGACGACGGATGCCAAGCTACTGTACCTCGGCAGAAAGTCGGTCGCAAAATACGGCTGCTATGGTTGCCACGACGTTCCCGGCTTCGAGGATGCGAAGCCGATCGGTACGGCGTTGGCGGATTGGGGACGCAAGGAGTCGAGCAAGTTGGCGTTCGAGCATATCACGCATTATCTCGAAGGCCACGGACATGGCGGACACGACGCCCATGCCGACGGCGCTCATGCAGACGATTTCCACGCTGACGAAGCTCACGCAAGCGACGATGGCGAAACCGAGGAGATGCGTGATTTTTATCACGGCCAAATCGAAAGTCATCACCGTGCTGGCTTCATCTATCAGAAGCTCACCGAGCCACGTAGTTACGACTATCACAAGACGGAGAACAAAAAGTACAACGAGCGTCTTCGGATGCCTAAGTTCCCGTTTTCTGCCCAGGAGCGAGAGGCCGTCATCACCTTTGTGCTCGGTTTGGTCGCGGATCCTCCAACTGAGAAATACATCTACCAACCCGACGAACGGCAGAAGGCGATTGCTGAGGGACGCCAGATTCTCGACAAGTACAATTGCGCCGGCTGTCACATGTTGGAGCCAGAGGCTTGGTCCATTGCTCACACGCCCGATGCATTTGGCGAGCAGCCTGCTGGTAAAGCTTATCCCTTCTTGAAGACGCACTTTACGCCGGAGCAACTTCAGGCATCCGCGAAGGTCGATCCCAGTGGACTAATGCATTCAATCTTGAAGGGAATGCCGGCGTTAGAAGATCGTCCAGGTGGAGTTCGCCCGTTGATCTATGACGATTACGGTGATCCGATCGAGGACGAGGATGATTACTCGCCGAGTTCGCTTGAGTTCCCATTTGATCTTTGGCGGCCAACGACGGTTGGTGGAAATGTGTTTGAAGTAGGTGTTCTTCCGCTAAACGTTCGTGCGCCGCAGATTGAGAAGAAGTATTCGACGCGCGGCGGGTTCCTGGCGAAATACTTATTGCAGCCAGTCGTTCAGCGTGAAAAGCAAGTGAACCCAGCCGCCAAAGGCACGGAAGCTTGGGGTTGGTTGCCGCCCCCGTTGGTTGGTGAAGGTTCCAAGGTTCAATCAAGCTGGCTACACGACTTCCTGTTGAACCCGTATCCGATTCGACCTGCTGTCGTCCTGAGAATGCCGCGATTCAACATGTCGCCGGAAGAAGCGACGAAACTGGTTAACTACTTCGCTGCGATCGACAACGTTGACTATCCCTACGATTCGAGCGAACGCCAGCAAGATAACCATCTCAGTTCCCTGGCGGCTGCCTACCAGCAGGCGAGTGGAGGTGCGGGGAATCGCTTCGGCGACGCCATGAAGGTTGTTACTAACAATAACTATTGTGTGAAGTGCCATTTAGTCGGTGACTTCGAGCCCAAGGGTGCTGACCGAGCCAAGGCTCCGAATCTGGCGGTGGTCTACAACCGACTTCGGCCTGGGTTCTTGCGGAATTGGATCGCCAATCCGAAGACGGTCTTACCGTACACAAGTATGCCAGTGAATGTTCCCTACGATCCAGATCTTGAGCATATGGGTGGCGTGAGTCAGGATCTTTATCATGGTACGAGTGTTGAGCAGGTCGATGCATTGGTCGACTTGTTGTTGAACTACGACAAGTACTCAAAGCAGCGCAGCTCTGTCGCGGAACTAATTACCGGTGAACCTACGGCATCTACCGCCGTAGTTCCTTCCCCGGTGGCCCGTCCCGACCAGCCCTCGCCAACTCCGAAGCCATCGACGCCTGTGCCAAAGCCGGTCGTGCCGTCACCCCAGCCTAAGCCCGCACCAGTAGCAAGCGCAAAGCCACTGCCCGACTTTTTGAAGAATCTTCCAAAGGCGACTGGGTGGGGGGATTTGAAAGTCCGGTTCACTTACGACGGAACAGCCCCTTCGCCGCTTCCGACGAACGTTACGAAAGATCAAGAATTCTGCGGCAAGTTTGGTCTGGTTGATGAGAAGGTGGTTGTAAACGCCGAGAATGGTGGAATTCAAAACATTGTCGCGACTCTATATCGCGGTCGCAATAACTCACCGATTCCGATCCATGAATCGTATCTTGAGCATGTTCGCGATGAGATCGTGCTAGATAACAACAAATGCCGGTTCGAGCCGCGAGTGACAGTTCTGTGGACCCCACAAACGCTGGTGTTAAAGAACTCCGACACGGTGGGGCACAACACGAAGATTGAGACGTTCGCCAATCCGGCAATCAACGATATTATTCCCGCCGGCGCAACGGCGAATAAATTGTTCCCGCGAGCTGAGCGGCGTGCGGCAGGGGTTGCGTGCAGCATTCACCCTTGGATGACCGCTTGGCTAGTTGTGCGCGACGATCCCTACGCAGCCGTGAGCGATAAAGATGGCAATTTGGAAGTCAAGAATCTGCCAGAGGGTGATTGGACGATTCAATTCTGGCAAGAAGTACAAGGCTACGTGCAGGATGTGAAAGTCAACGGCAAGAAGTCCGAGTGGAAGAAGGGCCTTGTCGAAGTGAAGATCGAGGATGGAAAGATTACGGACATTGGTTCGGTTCAATTCGCGCCCAAGCCGTGATTTAACGCATAAGTCATTTTAGGAGAACGCTAATTTAGATAGGCAGTTTGTGGTGGCGGACGGCGGGATAGCGGCTCGTAGATCTAGCGAATCGAGTCGCTTATAATGAGTTTCCGTTAGTCCCACCTGTTTGGCCAATGTTTGTTTGATATTGGTCCCACCTGAAACTGCCCACGGAACTGTGGGTACGCCTCGCAGTCGTCGGATCCGGTGACTTGCGACATTGACTCGGTGACTGGCGGAGCCCAGTGAGTCCGAGGAAGGAAATGAAGCATCATGAGAATTGTATTTGCACTCGGCCTGTTAGTTGTCTCCCTTTTGAGTGGCAGTTTCGGATACGCTGCCGAGTGGGGTGACTTGAAATTGACGTTCGTCTACGACGGAACGGCACCTGTCGCGACGTCGATCAGCGTGAACAAGGATCCTCAATACTGCGGCCCATTTGGTCTAGTTGATGAGCAGCTTGTCGTGAACAAGGAGAACGGTGGCATCGCCAATGTCATCGCCTATATCTACACACGTACTGGTCCAAAACCTGCCGTCCATCCGGACTACGCAGCAACGGCGAATGCAAAAGTAGTTCTCGATAACAAAAAGTGTCGATTTGAGCCGCACGTGGCCCTTTTGCGAACATCGCAGACGCTCGTCTTGAAGAACACCGACGCCGTTGGCCACAACACTAACTATTCGACGTTCAGCAATCCGCCGCAAAACATCTTGATTCCATCCAGCGGTCAGGTCGAGAAAAAGCTGACGCTAGCCGAACGCTTACCGGCGAAGGTTGCTTGCAACATCCACCCATGGATGACGGCATGGCTAGTGGTCCAGGATACGCCGTATGCAGCTGTGAGTAACAAGAACGGAGAGCTTGTGATAAAGAACCTGCCGGTCGGCAAATGGACGTTTCAGTTTTGGCAGGAATCTGGTGGTTATGTTGCGAGCGTGAAGCAGGATGGCAAGGCGACGGAGTGGAAACGAGGCCGCGTCGAAATCACGATTGAGCCGGGTATGAACGACCTTGGCGAGATCAAGTACAAACCGTAGGGAAACACGACCCGGACGTTGACCAGCCTCACATAGTGCTGGCCCATGTTGCGGTGTTTTGTGAGTGAGAGAAGTCAATGTTGTCGACAAGAAACGCTTTCATCGTTTGGGCTGCTTGCATTGCGGTCTCGTTGTGCGGTTGTCCACGCGTGCTGCCTCCGTCGGTATCGGTGACCGATGACACCATTAACACGGTGCGAAGTGCTTTGGAAGACGGAGTTTCCTCTGAAGGCAGCGGAGCAGCTGAGGTATTGGCTGATCCTACCGGCTGGGCGACGCTGTCCGGGACGTTCAAGATCAATGGCGCGGTGCCACCGAATCCGGCACTCAAAGTCGACAAGGACACGAATGTATGCGCACCGGGTGGGAGGCAGGTTCTTGATAATGTTGTCATGGTGGGGGAAGGCGGAACGCTGCAGAATGTGCTGATCTATGTTTCCAGCAAGATCCCGTCGGACAATCCAGCTTGGATTCATGAGTCCTACGAGGCGGCTCGCGATGCGGAAGTCATCTTCGATCAGAAGGAGTGTGTTTTTCTGAGTCGCTTGGGAGTCATGTGGTCAACGCAAACCATGAAAGTCCTCAATAGCGATCCCGTCGGGCACAACACGAATCTGGCGTCTGTGCGTGGTGCGGCGGCTGCGAATATTTCGGTGCCGGCCAACGGCTTTGCCCCTTATGTACCCGGGTCCTCCTCGCCGTCGCCGTTCCCGGTATCGTGTTCCATTCATCCGTGGATGAAGGCCTCGATGATGGTCTGTGACAATCCTTACTTTGCAGTGTCAGATGCCAGCGGCGCATTTAGCATTTCGAACGTGCCGGCAGGAGTCGAATTAGAGTTTCGAGTGTGGCACGAGAAGGCGGGGTATATCCAAGCCGTGACTGTCAACAATGTGAGTGAAAAGTGGCCGAAGGGCAAATTCACTCGCACGCTGGCCGATGGCGACGGAGTTGGGATGAGTATCGAGATAGGTGCCAGTGCATTTTAGTAGTCAGTAGATTTGTCTGTTGGTGGACAAAGGATTTCCCGTACTTGCGATAAAGAATATGTCTCGTTATCTCTCAAATTCCGTTTCGTCGCGTTCCTTCGTCGGTTGCGTTGTATTGGTGCTGTTGGTCAGCTCCTTCGTCGGTTGCACGACGAAAGCAAAGTTCAGCGAAAATGCGGTCTATATCCTAAAGCAAGAGCGCGATTTGAACGTCGAGATTTCGCCGCAGCAAAGGCGCGACATCGCCGAAGTCCTGGCGGGTATGTTCGGTACACCGGACAAACCTAATGTTCCGAAACTTGGTGGTATCGATATCGCGAATGTTCTCGATGCCACGCAACTTCACGTCGCATCAGGCCCTGTTAGTAGTGACGAACGAGGCCGCGCTCGTGGTTTGTATCGAGAACATTGTGCCCATTGTCATGGCGTCACTGGTGATGGTGCTGGACCAACCGCTGCTTTTCTGAATCCTTATCCGCGTGATTACCGCATGGGCGTTTTCAAGTTCAAATCGACCCCGAAGGCGGGGAAGCCGACCCACGAAGACCTGAGAGACATTCTCGCGAATGGGATTCCCGGTACGGCAATGCCATCGTTTAAGGTATTGCCGAATAACGAAATCGAAGCATTGATCAGTTACGTCCGCTACCTCAGCATACGAGGCGAGGTCGAGCGCGAACTCGCATATCTTACCGCTGACTTGGTGGAGGGAGAGCGGCTGCTAGATGTGACCGGATCGCGAGAAGACAGATCCGAACAGGCTGCCTCCATTCGCGAGACAGCTGCTAGGGTAGTCCAGAAATGGGTCGATGCTGAATCGCAGGCCACGCCGATCGAGGCACCGGATCCAGAGCGTGACTTGGTTGCCTCCATTAAGCATGGACGTGAATTGTTTTATGGCCCTATCGCCAATTGTGTGAAGTGCCACGGTGATTCTGCGTTGGGCGACGGCCAAAAGACGGACTATGACGATTGGACGAAGGAGCTTGAGCCGATCAACGAAGAAGCGCTCGAACAGTTCCTCGGACTTGGTAATTTCGTTCTGCCACCGCGCAACATTCACCCGCGTAATTTGCGTCAGGGAGTGTATCGTGGCGGTCGACGTCCAATCGATTTATACCGGCGAATCCACAATGGTATCGATGGAACGCCGATGCCAGCGACGTTGGTTATTGGAGACGATGCTGCAGCGGGAACGAAAGGTCTGACTAAAGACGACATCTGGTCGTTGGTCGATTACGTCCGAAATCTGCCCTATGAATCGATCAGCCTTCCGCCGGTGATCGAACAAGGCTATCAGAGAGAACGTCTGTAAACCGGGAGACGAACGTGGGACGGTTTTGGAGTTTATTGTTCTTGTCGGTTCCGATAATCGGAGTGCTGACATTCGTCTGCGCCATGGGCAATATCTGGCCCATGAGCGGCGGACCGTTCTCATTTCCCGCAGACAATTGGCTGCCCTTGAACGTGAGCGAAGATGGTCCGGTGATTGATCGCTTGTTCATGTTCATTCTTGGTCTGACGGGCGTGATATTTGTCGGGACCAGCGTCGCATTGTTCTTGTTCCTTTGGAAATACGACGCCGAGAAGAACGACGAGCCTGTAAGATTCACTCACGGCAGTCACGCCTTGGAGATCGTTTGGTCGATCCTTCCGGCGGCAACTTTGCTGTTCATCGCGATCTATCAGATGAACGCCTGGGCAGACGCCAAGATGCGGCGGCCTACTGAGTCCGTTGGTGCTGACGGCATTGAGGATACAGACGATGACATTCCGAAACGCCCACTCGTCGAAGTCACCGGTCGACAATTCGAATGGCGACTTCGCTATGCCGGCAAAGACGGCGAAATCGGCACGACCGATGATCTTTACTCCGTCAATGATCTACATATCCCGGTCGACGAAGACGTTGTGATTGCGATCAAAAGCGAAGACGTCCTGCACAGTTTCTTCTTGCCGAATTTGCGAATCAAACAGGACATCGTTCCCGGCATGAAGCAGTTTGTTTGGTTCCGAGCCAATCAGACTGGAATCTTTGACGTCGTTTGTGCCGAGCTTTGTGGCTGGGGACATTACAAAATGCGTGGCCGACTGACGATTGAAAGTCGAGAGAAGTTCGACACCTGGCTTGAAGAGCAGATCGAAGAACAAGAGCGTTCGGAGTTTACGCCGAAGGCAGGAGACGAAGATGAGTAGTACGACGGTCGACTCACACGCCGACGAGCACACACAAAGTGGTGGGGTCAGCGAATTCATTTCGAAGTACGTGTTCTCAAAAGATCACAAGATTATCGGATTGCAATTCCTGTTCTCGACGTTGCTGTGGTTCTTGATCGGTGGCCTCTTGGCTTTGGGAATTCGCGTCCAGCTTGCTTGGCCCTGGGAAGGTATGCCGGTCATTGGCCCGATGCTGTTCTCCGGTGAGGGTGGCCAGATCTCGCCCGAGTTCTATACGACGCTGTTTACGATGCATGCCACGGTGATGATCTTCTTTGTGATCATTCCGATTCTTGCTGGAGCCTTCGGGAATTACTTGATCCCCCTGATGATCGGTGCCGACGATATGGCGTTTCCGACGTTGAACATGTTGAGCTACTGGTTCATGTGGCCCGCGTTCGGTCTGATCGGCATGAGCTTCTTCTTTCCGCCATACGGAGCCGGAGGAGGCTGGACGTCGTATCCGCCACTCTCTGCCGTGTGGGAAGCGGCGCCTGGCAGTCATTGGCCACAGACATTGTGGCTGCTCGGTGTGACTTGCGTCGGTATTTCGTCGATGCTTGGTTCGGTCAACTACATGACCACCATTATTCAAATGCGAGCCCCTGGCATGACGATGTTTCGTCTGCCAATGACGATCTGGGCAATGTTCATCACGGCAATTCTTCAGGCATTTGCTTTGCCCGTGCTGACCGCCGCCGGTTTTATGCAGCTTCTGGATCGCATGATCGGAACGGGCTTCTTTGTTCCGGAAGGTTTGGTCGTTAATAACTCGGTCGCCGCCAGTGGGGGTGGTCAGCCACTTCTATGGCAGCACTTATTTTGGTTCTACTCGCACCCCGCTGTATACATCATGATCCTGCCTGCGATGGGTATGGTTTCTGACATCATCTCGTGCTTCGCCCGCAAACCACTGTTTGGTTACAAGCCGATGGTGTACTCGATTTCCGGTATTGCCGGGCTCGGTTTCATCGTGTGGGGGCACCACATGTTCGTGTCGGGGATGAATCCCGTTCTCGGCATGACGTTCATGGTGGCAACCATGATGATCGCGTTGCCAAGTGCTGTGAAAGTCTTTAACTGGCTTGGCACGATCTGGGGTGGGCGACTGTATTATACGACACCAATGTTGTTCTCTCTGTCATTCGTTTCGATGTTTATCATCGGAGGGTTGTCGGGAATCTTCATGGCGGCAACGCCCGTCGACATATTTATTCACGATACGTACTTTATCGTGGCTCACTTTCATTACGTTCTGTTCACAGGAACGGCCATGGCTGTCTTTGGAGCCATCTATTTCTGGTTCCCGAAGATGTTCGGTCGCATGATGAACGATCAGTTGGGAAAAGTGCATTTCTTCCTCACATTCGTGTTCATGAACGGCACGTTCTACCTGATGCACATATTAGGTGCCCGCGGCTTTCCACGTCGGCTCGCGGATCCTTATGACTACGAGACGTTCTCGAATTTGCAACCGATGAATCAGTTCATGACGATTTGTGCAATTGGCATGGTAGCTTCACAAGTGATCTTCGCGGGGAACTTCATCTACAGCATGTTCTGGGGACCGACCGTCGGTCGAAATCCGTGGCGAGCGAATGGACTCGAATGGACAGCACCGAGCCCGCCAGGACACGGTAACTTTGATTTTCAGCCGATCGTCTATCGCGGGCCCTACGAGTATGGCTCGCCAGAAGTTGATGCAGATTTTTATCCCCAGACGCAACCACCACCGGACGGTGTCGAACAAACCGGCAAGTCCGATCACTAGCAATACCAAAACTACCTGATGTAACCCCGAGCATAAGCGAGCAGTGGAAGCGCCGCGTTAGAACGTCGCTTATGCTTCGGGTCGCGTTATAACATTCCTTTCTCAGCATTACCGTGACAACACATCGGACCAGTATCGAATCACCTTGGCCGCACCGTCTGGCGGTGTTGTTGGTGTGCGCTACGTTTCCGTTGATTTGGGTCGGCGGTTTAGTGACGACTTACGACGCCGGCATGGCCGTTCCCGATTGGCCCTCGACGTACGGATATAACCTGTTTGCTTATCCTTGGCAGACTTGGTTGTTCGGTCCCTGGGACTTGTTAATCGAGCACGGGCATCGACTGCTGGGGGCGTTGGTCGGCTTCATTGCGATTACGTTTGTTTGGTCAGTCTGGCGAAATGATCAGCGATTCGGCGTGCGGGTTGCTGCACTGGCGGCTCTTGGGCTGGTCATCATTCAAGGTGGATTGGGCGGAGCTCGCGTGTTGTTTGACGAGCGTCAGCTTGCGATGGTTCACGGCTGTGTTGGACCGGCCTTCTTTGCCTACTGTATTGCTCTTGCCGTATTTACATCGGGTAAATGGAAGCCAGTCGAAGACGACTTGGCGAGTGCGAATCTGCCGCGTTTGCAACGTATCTCGTTGTTAACGGTTGTTTTCGCTTATCTCCAACTGGTGATTGGTGCGCAGCTTCGACACATATCCGTAATGGCGACTCCCGGTTTTTTTCGTGGAGCCGCACTCTTTCATCTTGTGATGGCTGCGGTCGTGACCATTCACGTGTTCCAACTCCTGTTTCTTGCAAAGCAGCAGAACGCGTCAGTCGCTGCGTTACGGTTTCCAACCACGCTCCTGGCAGCACTCGTTCTAATTCAACTCGCATTAGGCGGTGCCACGTGGGTCGTCAAGTACGGTTGGCCTGAGTTCTTAGCTCAGCATACTTTCGCCGCTCCCTATACGATTCAAGCAAAGAGCCTGTTTCAATCCTTGATCGTGACTTCCCATGTCGCGACCGGCTCGCTGATCCTGGCGACGAGTGTGATGGCGTTTGCCCGGTCGGTTCGGCTCAATCGCGTGCCGACCGTTGCATTGGGATCGAGTGCTCTGATGATGGAGTTGGCGACATGAGCACGACGACTCTCAGCATCGAGCCGGTTCGAACTCATCGTTTGGCACGCGTTGCCGATTATGTGGAACTGACGAAGCCGCGGATCGGCGTGTTGGTTTTGATCACGGTAGCGATCTCCTATTGTTGTGCTCGTTGGGGACAGCCAGAGCCTTGGTCGATGATTCACGCAATGCTCGGAACGCTGCTGGTCGCTAGTAGTGCCAGCGCTTTGAATCAATATCTTGAGCGTCGCCTTGATTTGCGAATGGATCGGACAGCGGATCGCCCGCTTCCCGCCGAACGTCTTTCCGAGTCGGCGGTGATTCTGTTCGCCATCATCACGATCGTCGCTGGCGAGGCGTACCTTGCGCTCCTGGTAAATATCGAAGCTGCCTTTTGGGGACTGCTGACCTGGGCGATCTACGTTTGGATCTATACACCACTCAAGACACGCACGCCGTTGAACACTGCGATCGGCGCGATCTCCGGCGCGTTGCCTGTGTTTATTGGTTGGTCGGCGGCCGGTGGAGTTTGGAGCGATCATCTGCGAGCAAGCTCGTTGTTCATGATCGTATTTCTGTGGCAATTTCCACACTTTATGGCAATCGCCTGGATGTATCGAAAGCAGTATGGCCAGGCCGGCATGCAGATGCTTTCCGTGGTTGATCCGACAGGTCGTCGGGCCGGTGTTCAGGCCGTTTGTGGCGCGTTGGCTTTGCTTCCCGTTAGTCTACTGCCTGGTCTCTTTACGCCGGGTCTTGGCGGTTCCGTTTATCTAGTTGCGGCATTTCTGCTGGGCGTAATGCAGCTGGCGTTCGCGGTTGCGTTTTGCACGAGCCTCAGCGAAGTTGCCGCTCGACGACTATTGAAAGCTTCGTTGGTTTACCTCCCGACGGTGCTGATGCTTGCATTAATTGTTCTTTGGGTTTGAGCTTAATTGAGTGGACACGAAGGCTCGCGACAAACGCGGGCTCATAAAGAATAAGAAGGATTTTTCGCGATCATGGCGGAACACGACAGCGGCCACGATGACCATGGCCATATCCAACTCGAGTATCAACCCGCGTTGCCAATTAACAACGGCAAAGTGATTCTGTGGTTATTCCTTTCGACAGAAATCATGTTCTTTGCTGGCTTGATCGGAACCTATATTGTGTTGCGTTTCGGTGCGCCGGGTGGAACTTGGCCAGGGCCTCACGACGTGCATGTCGTAGAATTTTTGGGAGCGTTCAACACGTTCGTTCTTATCTGTTCGAGCTTGTCGATTGTGCTGGCGATGGAAGCCGCTCGGTCGAACAAGCCGTCGCTGGCAAAGGGATGGTTTACTCTTACATTTGGACTGGCTTGTGTCTTTCTTGGTATCAAGGCGTACGAATATAAATCTAAGTTTGATCATGGAATCTATCCGCAAAAGCCACACAGCCTGATCTACGACAAGGCGGATATTTACTACGTTGCTGACGTACGAACTCAGCTGAATGCGCAGGTGACCAAGTGGCAAACAGAAGAGGCCGAATTGGCAACGGCACCGAATACCAAGACCCAGTTAGAGGAAGAGCAGCAAACAGCTAATACCCGGCTCGATGTGCTGAAGGGAACCTCTGCTCGCTCGGAAGAAGAGGACGGCGAACTTCTGCAGCTAAAAGAACGTCTCGCGGATATCAAAGTCGAACTCCGCGATCTCGCTTCAAAAACGAAGAGTCTTGAGGCAGGCAGCGCTGATCGCAAAGTTCGACTCCCAACCGCGGAACGCATTCTGAACGATTTCGTGACGTGGACGGAACTCACTGCTGCGAAGACCGATGACTGGCCGAAGCGGCAGGCAGCGATGGAGATTTTGGCATATCAGATCTATCCACTGCACCGTGATGCCCATGCCGTTCACGAATACCTTCGCTGGGAGAAGAAAGATCGAGATGCTGAGACAGTCTCACTCGCCGCAGAACGTGCCGAGTTGAAGGCCACGTTCCCATCAATTGACGAAGCTATCGACGCGGTAGATACAAGTAACACATCAGAGGACGGCGCGCCGTTGCCACCACCTGCAAACCTGTCGCCCGATGAACTGGTCGCCTTTGAACGTGTCCTCGCGATCAATGCTCGGATGGATCAGATCACGGGCCGCGAAGACGCGCTCGAGGATTTCTTTGCGGTTGAATATAATGACGCCGACCATAGCTTCATGCACACAGGCCACGATGGTCATGCTGGCAAATGGCATGGACTGAATGATAACCACGACTGGCTCAAGTTGCCGATGAAGATTCCCAGCGGGAACATGTGGGCCAGCACCTACTTCTTGCTCACGGGCTTCCACGCCTTACATGTGGTCGTCGGCTTGATTGTGTTTGCTTGTATCATGCCTTTAAAGCTCGACTCGTCCCGTGCAAACATGATCGAGAATACGGGGCTGTACTGGCACTTTGTTGACCTCGTGTGGATTTTCCTGTTTCCGCTGCTGTACTTGTTTTAAGACACGCCCAATCCAACTGTAGAGTGTTGGCATAAGCCGCACCATCGGCCCTTGTAACTACATCGGCTTCGGAGTCATCGAATGTCGCATGATAAAGACGCTAACTCAGATCACGACCACGGCGGCCTGGGAAAGTATCTCGCCGTTGGTGCCGCGCTAGCCGTACTCACGGCAATCTCGTTCGCGGCGGGAAGTAGCCAGACGATTATGAGCACACCTCAACTCGGCTGGACGATCATGATCGCTGTCTCCTGCGCAAAAGCGATGCTGGTCATGCTGGTCTTTATGCACTTAATCTGGGAGGCCAATTGGAAGTATGTGCTAACGGTTCCTGCCAGTATCATGAGCCTGTTCCTGATGTTGATGTTAGTGCCCGATATTGGCTTGCGAACTCGCAATTACTCTGAAGAGCGATTGCTGCGGGCCGCAGATGGTCCAGATTCTCAATCACCGCTGGAGCAAGTTGCGGTGGACGACGACGACGCGCAGGTCGATCCAATGAAGCACGATTAGTTTCTTCCAAGCTTGCTCCCTGTCGAGCAAACGACAGAGAGTTGCAGCAATGACCGAAGCAACCACCGATGTTCCGTACGCCATTCGCGTCTCGGGACTTTCGCATTTCTATGGCGAACGGCAGGCGGTGCGTGATCTCGATTTTCAGATTCGTGAAGGCGAAGTGTTCGCGCTGCTCGGCCCGAACGGTGGAGGAAAGACAACACTGTTTCGAGTGTTGTCGACGTTGATTCCGTGCCAACAGGGCGATGTGAAACTTCTCGGATTCGACTTGCGAACGCAAGCGCCTGAGGTGCGACGGCGTATCGGCGTTGTGTTCCAAGCCCCCAGCCTCGACAAGAAGCTGACCGTTGCCGAGAACATCCGGCACCAAGCGGCGCTGTACGGCGTGACCGGTAAACAGCTACGCGATCGTCAGCGCGCGATGATGGAACAGCTAGGAATTACTGATCGCGCGAACGAGTTGACGGAAACTCTGTCCGGTGGCTTGCGTCGGCGTGTCGAGTTGGCGAAGGGAATGATTCACCAACCGCGCCTGCTGCTTCTGGACGAGCCAAGCACGGGGCTTGATCCCGGCGCGCGGGCCGACTTGTGGCAGTACCTCGTGCGGCTGCGCGACGAATCGGGCGTCACGATTATTTTGACCACGCATCTCTTGGACGAGGCGGAACGAGCGGATCGGATTGCGATTCTCGACGAAGGGACGATCGTTGCGCTGGGCCAGCCAGACGAACTGCGAGCTTCGATCGGAGGCGACATGATCACGATCGAAGCCGAGGATGCTGACGCGCTTGCGTTCGCGATTCAGCAGCATTTCAGTATCAAGGCGGCCGTGGTTGCAGGGCGGATTCGTTTGGAGCTGCCCGAGGCGGGTACTTGGGTTGCGACACTTGTCGAACAGTTCTCCGATCAGATTCAATCGGTCACGTTAGCCAAACCTACGCTAGAGGATGTATTCATCCGAAAGACGGGCCATCGTTTCTGGCACGAGAAGGAGAAAGTGGCATGACCGACGCAGACGGCTGTGCGACTGCGACCTCTCCTTGGCTTGCCGCCAAAACGCTTTGCTGGCGTGAGATCGTTCGCTTCTTTCGCCAGCGGAATCGCGTGATTGGTGCGTTGGGCCAGCCGATTCTATTCTGGCTTCTTTTCGGAATGGGGCTGTCTCGTTCGTTCAGAATGTCGCCCGATGCTGAGGGTGGACAGTCATTTCTCGAGTACTACTTCCCCGGAACACTTGTTCTGATCCTGCTCTTTACGGCGATCTTTGCAACGATCTCGATCATCGAGGACCGGCGCGAGGGCTTCCTGCAATCCGTGCTCGTTGCTCCAGTACCGCGCTGGTCGATGGTGTTGGGCAAAGTGATGGGCGGCTCGTTGATTGCCTTGATGCAGGGGATCGTCTTTCTACTGCTTGCGGCGATCTTCCAATTGACGATCGGTGTGCAGACGGCATTGCTTCTTGTGTTGCTGTTGTTTGTGTCCGCATTGGCGCTAACTTCGCTTGGTTTTGTGCTGGCCTGGCGGATGGAGTCGACACAAGGGTTTCATGCGATCATGAATCTGTTGTTAATGCCGATGTGGCTTCTGTCGGGAGCCTTCTTTCCTGTGCCACCGCTGGATGGGACAATCGCGTGGAGTCAGGTTGCTTTACACTGGTGTATGCGTATAAATCCCGTGACGTACTGTGTCGCCGGTGTGCGACGTTTAGTTTATGACGACGTTGCGCTACAAGGGATTTGGACGCCGCAGCTTGAAACGTGTTGGTTGGTGACGGGGTGCTTTGCTGGCATCATGTTTGCCGCGGCGTGTTGGATTGCCGGCAAACGAACTACTGGAGATCTGTTGTGAGCAGGACAAAGTTATTTGCATTGGTGGTCTTACTCCTGGCCGGCGGTCTACTGTTGCTTGGGCCGCGACTCGCTGATCGGCACCGAGCGGTTCGCCCCTTAGAAACAAAGACACTCCGCATCGAGAAAGATGCGTCGTTTCAGCCGTCGGCGGAATGGTTGACTCGATACACGCTAACCGAGCGCAGCGGAAAGAAGTTCGATTCGGAAACGCTTGTCGGTAAAGTGCAGGTCGTCAACTTTTTCTTTACGGCTTGTCCGACTGCATGTCCGCTTCAAACCCAGAAAGTACGAGAGATCGACCGCGAGTTCGGCCCTCGTGGCGTTCACTTCCTTAGCATTACATGCGATCCCGATACGGACACGCCGGTTGTGCTTCAACAGTACGCAAAAAAGTACAACGCCGATCCGGTTCGTTGGCTGTTTCTTACCGGCGATTTTGCCTATATCCGTCGCGTGGCGGCCGAGGTTTATTGGTCGCCCTTATCAGAACGCGGCCATCGTGAAGATTTTGTCGTCGTCGACAAGTGGGGAAAAGCGCGAGGCAGTTTCCCGTGGAATAATTCCGAGCAAATTGGCGAGATGAAGGAGCTACTAACCGCGCTTCTCTCCGAGACAGAGCCGCCACCGGAAGCATCACCAGCCGTAGCGCGGACCGAAGACGACTTAGACGAAGAGATTGATGCGCCGGCGGTTGTCGAGGGAGCGAGTGGCGAGAAGGCTGACGCGCAGAACTAGTGGTCGGAGTACTCGTTATTCCACTCGCTATTGATGGCTCGGCATGGGCGGTCGGGGAGTCAGATGTTGCGACATGGTTAGTCGGCTGCATCTAGCAGTTGCCGCACGATGCCGCTCACGTCCGATCGACTCCATATTGGAATTTCCGCGTCGGTCGTATCGTCGGTGACCAGTGCCGAGATCGAAGCATCTTGATGGGCGATTGGCCCCTCCGATATCGCGGCTCGCCATACCTCTACTTTGAACGCGGTCGTTTGCAGATTGCCTTCTACCAAGACGATATCACAGTCCGCAAACATCGGTGCAAGATCTTCATACCGATCGGTCGCATCTCGCGTTAGATCGTCAGTCGGGCGAAAAGCCGCCGTCATGCCAGGTGAGAGGATCCCCACCGCTGCAGCTCCCGCTTCACGATGTCGGTGCGAATCCTTGCCGGGCGTGTCCAACTCGTGGTGGTGATGCGTGTGCTTAATCGTACCAACTCGGTAACCGCTGGCGGTCAATTGCTTGACGAGATCAACGATCAGCGTCGTCTTGCCGCTGTTCTTTCGACCAACGATGTGAACGCGGTTCAAAATGGCTCCCTGTAATGACTTCGGTCACGTCTTAATTAAGGTTCATAGGCTTCGTCAAATGGATTCCGCCCGCGCGGCATCCATTTGCAGAGCCCGACGCCGAGGAAGTAAAGCGCGGTCAGCGGTCCGGCCATTAACATCATGCTGATCGGATCGGCGGGAGTCAGCAACATCGAAATGACAAAGATTCCCAGGATCGCGATCCGCCACTTCTCAAGATACGTTTCGATGCTGACGATGCCGATGCGGTTGACCAGCAGCATGACGAGCGGCAGTTGAAATGCGATACCGAAACCTAGCGGTAGGAACAACACGAAGCTGATGACTTCGCTAATTCGCAAGTCAGGGTCGATGCCCATGGAGCGGCTAAAGCTGAATAGGAAATCGAGTACCGGCCCAAACACAAAGAAGAACGCCAAGGCTGCTCCGGCCAAGAACAAAGCGAGGCTGAATGGTAAGAATATATAGACGTACTTTTGTTCGTGTGGATATAAACCAGCAGCAACGAAGGCCCAGATCTGATAGAAGATGTACGGACTGGCAAAGAGCAAGCCGGAGACAAAGCCTGCCTTCAGCCAGATCATGAATGCCTCGTGCGGACTGAGCGTCGTCAGACGTGCTGTCGCCGGTCTCCAGATACGTGTTTTGACGAGATCAATGGAAGGGGCTGGTAGTTTCTTTTTCAGGAGTGCTTCAAGCTCCTGAACGGGCGCATCCGTGTCGTCGATGGCAGCCCCAATTCGTCGGATTTCGTTTCGTTCGAGAAAAATCTCTTCGTAGATAAAGCCATGCTCCGTCGCAAAGGTATCCAAATCCTTTGGCACTTCACCCGGATAGTCTCTGTGCAACTCTTCCTTCGCGACTTCTCCAAAATGTTTCTTCAAGGCTTCGACGAGTGGTCCTTCAACGAATTTGACCACTGAATTTGCGATCAACATTCCGACAAGAACACCGACCACGAGTGCCGTTAATCCTCGGACAAGAACGACCCGGAGTTCCTCCAGGTGTTCGCCGAACGTCATCTTGGTGCCTTCGAAGAGGTCTTCGTTAGAATGCTTTGCCATGGCTGTGCTCCCGCGCAATCAAATTGTGTGAACGCTGTTAAGGAACTCGCCTTCTCGCAAGCCAAAGCACAGACGCCGCTAACGATGCCTTCGCGGATCGCAACGACGGATTGTTTGGTAAGAGACGAACGTGTACGGATTGAAGCTGCCGTACCAGCAGGGGAGGGTGGTAGTGCGTTACACGACCGGTTTCTATGATAGCAGAACGTTTCGAGCGTGCAAATACGCGATCGCACGCTCCCATTTCAGTACGCAAGAATGCCCCCGATGCCAGCCGATTATCCGCTTCGTTTCGAGCCACTATTTCGCCGTTATCTTTGGGGTGGCCGCCGACTTGAGGCAATCCTAGGTAAGCCCATCGGTAAAGGGAGTGACTATGCCGAGAGTTGGGAGGTCGTCGATCACGGCACCGATCAAAGCGTTGTCTCCGCAGGAGAGATGGCAGGTAAAACACTACACGATCTCGTGACGCAGCACGGGAGAGAGCTGTTCGGACGCCATCACCCCCAGCCGCAGTTTCCGCTCTTGTTTAAGTTTCTGGACGCGCACCGCAGCCTCTCGGTGCAAGTTCATCCGAACGACGAGCAGGCGCGACTCCTTGATTCGCCCGACTTGGGTAAGACGGAAGCTTGGGTGGTGTTGCATGCCGCGCCTGGCAGCTTGGTCTACGCAGGCCTCAAGCGAGGCTTTGATCGACAGGCGTTTGAGCGGGAAGTAAGACGCGGGACGACGGAGTTATGCCTGCATCGCTTCGAGCCGCGAGTCGGCGACTGTATCTTCATTCCGGCCGGGACCATTCACGCGCTTGGCGAGGGATTGATCATCGCCGAGATTCAGCAAGCGAGCGATACGACGTTCCGTGTATCAGATTGGAATCGCGTCGAACCGAATGGCCAGCCTCGTCCATTGCACATCGACCAGGCGTTGGACGTCATCGATTACGACACCGGTCCGATCGCAGTTCAAATTCCGCAACCGACTGAAGTCACCGACGTGCATCGTCTCGTCTCGTGCGACAAGTTTGTACTCGATCGCTGTGAGTTTGATACTTCTCAGAAGCTTGGCGGCGACGATCGCTTTCACATCCTCGCCGTTCTCGAAGGGGCGGTTCACGTTGCGGGCGACCCAATGGGCGAACCACTAGTGCGAGGACAGACGATGATCTTACCCGCATCGGCTGGTGTACGGGACATCGTCGCAAAAGACCCGACGATCATGCTCGATATGTACCTGCCATAGAGTTTGATTCGTCTTGTTGACGGCTTCGGCGTAGCTGGAATAGCTTGCCCGTCCGTCGTCGTCGTCAGACAAAGTCCTCACAGTCAGAAATACCGTAAGAGGCTAGGTCTAAATGAGTTGTGGCGGCTCAAGGCAGTGGCGCGAAGCGCCGATGTGTTACCTGTAAGGCGAGAATACCCCAAAGATTGACGTTTAATAACTTCGCCGACGTCTCTATAATCCGCGGCCCGCTGTACCGAACTGGATCTCTAACAAACGGACTAAGCACGTGACGAACTGCATCAAACTAGCCATCGCCGGTTGTTTCGTCGTCATTTCGGCTGGCTGTAACACGCCGCGTCCGTTACTAGCCCCACCTGGACCAGTCCGCTACCAGCAGAACAATGCCTCGTATCATGACCCTTACGCAGACGCAGACCTAGGGCCCGAGGTAGTTGGGGCTCGACCTCGCGACTTTCAGAAGCCGAACGCCGAGCCGGTCCGCAACCGCGTCTACGCCGACAGCTTATACGGTCCGTAGCCAACGTCTTGGCTCTCCCGAATCGGATGCCTGAGCCTTCCTATGCAGCGGACGTGGATCGAGCCGCCTGCTGCACCCCATAGCCGTCTGCTATGATAAGGCGTTTACACGTCCGAATCTCTCACCGTCGGTGAATTCCCGTGCCTGCTCGTCGTCCTCCCTCCAAAGCTAACGCGGCTTCCAAAGCGAGCAGCGTCTCCAAGGGGAACACCACTTCCAAAGGGAAAGCCAGTTCCAAAAGTCGTCGTTCTAAACCCACGGACAGCGAGTCGGCTGGAGTCGAGCGGTTGCAAAAGGTTCTTGCTGCCGCTGGCATCGGAAGTCGTCGAGACTGCGAAGAGTTGATCCTTGAGGGGCGTGTCGAAGTTGACGGCAAGATCATTCAGGCACTCGGCACGCGAGTTGATCCAGTGACGCAACGGATTCGAGTCGACGGAACAACGCTCCCCGCGCCGCGCCGCGTTTACTATATGCTCAACAAGCCGTCTGGCGTCTTATGTACTGCCAACGATCCAAGTGGGCGGTCTCTAGCGATCGACTTGATTCGCAGCAACGAACGACTATTCACCGTCGGGCGACTTGACCAAGCGAGCGAAGGGCTGATCATCCTCACCAATGATGGTGAACTTTCCAATAAACTAACCCATCCCCGCTATGGAATTGAAAAGGTATATCGCGTTCGTGTTGCTGGCAAACCCGACGCGGCTGTCCTCGGCAAGCTGAAGCGAGGGATTCATTTCGCCGAAGGGTTTGCCAAGGTATCGGACGTGCGAATTAAGAGTCGGCTGAAGCAAAGTACTGACTTGGAGATCGTGCTGAACGAAGGACGTAACCGCGAGATTCGCCGGTTGCTCGCTCGCATCGGGCACAAAGTCCTCAGCCTCACGCGAATTGCGATGGGACCGTTGCGGCTTTCGGACTTGCCGAGTGGTGCCCATCGCTCGTTGACCCGAGAAGAAGTCAAATCACTTCGTAGCGCGGTACTATCGCCGAGTGAAGCACCTAAACGTCCGATGGCTCGGAAACGCACAAGTGCATACGGCAAGTCGCCTCGCGCCGCAGCGAAACCAAGCTCAAAGCCGAAATCCAAGCCAAATACCAAGACATTAGGATCGTCTGCCGCTACGGCAACTCGGGCTAAGGCAAAGCGTCGCGACTTATCGCTGTCGGACCGACCGACGCCTGGCGCCATCCTTGGCGGTGATGAAGCTCCAAAGCAGAAAAAGGCGTCGGCGAAGCTGCGAAAGAAGAAGCCGAGCACAAGAGTAGCTAGTGCCAATAAGCCGGGAGGTAGGAAGTCGACTAGAAGCAAGCCAGCGAAGAAAGGACGCCGATGAGCAATCCGCTCCACGCAAAGTTCTATGCTGACCAAGCAACTCAGTCGTCCGTCGAAGTTGTCGAAAACCTCGAGATGGCTCGCGACACATACCGTGTGCGTTTCCGATGTCCGGAGATCGCGGCGAGAGCATTGCCCGGCCAGTTTGTCATGCTGCGACTGGCCAACTACGACGACCCGCTGATCGGTCGACCGTTAGCCGTTTATGATGTCCTCCAATCGCAAGCCGGTGAACCAGAATCGATTGACGTCCTATACCTCGTCAAAGGCAAGCTAACGACGCGGCTTGTAAATTTTCAACCGGGACAGCGACTCGACGTTTGGGGTCCGCTCGGAAACGGGTTTGAACCGATTGCTACCAGTCATCTAGTGATGGTCGCAGGCGGCATCGGCCAAACGCCATTTGTCTGCTTAGCGAAAGAGTATCTGGGGCTGCAAAGCTTCGGCACTCCGGCTCGCGAACCGGCTCGAAGTAAACGAGTAACTTTGTGCTACGGCGGTCGCTCAGCGGAATTGCTGGCGGGCGTCGAGGACTTCAAGCAACTCGGTGTAGACGTTCGCATTGCAACCGACGATGGATCGCTCGGCCACCACGGCCTCGTAACGGATGTATTATCTCGAGTGCTGGCTGAGTCTGAGCAAGAGTGTCAAGTTGTCTGCTGCGGCCCCGAACCGATGATGGAAGCCGTTGCCAAGGTCACGGCGAATGCCGATGTACCATGTCGCGTCTCGTTAGAAACTCCGATGGCCTGCGGCATCGGCATCTGCTTCACGTGCGTTGCCAAGGTCCGCGACGATTCGGGTGAATGGGACTATAAGCGAACTTGCGTGGATGGCCCGGTCTTTGACGCGGAACTGATCGAGTGGTAGCCAGGGGGAGTGACGTTGCTCACCTCAAAGGAACGATTTTGGAGCTGAGTCGAGCACGAACAACCTGCAAGGAGCGAACTTGTGTCGCCCTCGATTCCGTCATCTGCAACTCCTTCCCCCGACACTGATCTGTCGGGACGCCAGTTTGGCGACTACCTCGTACTTCGCCGTCTCGGGAGTGGCGGGATGGCAGACGTTTATCTTGCCGAGCAGAAATCGCTGCATCGCCAAGTCGCCTTTAAAGCCCTGCACGCCCGACTTGCCGACGACGACATATACGTTCGTCGCTTTCATAACGAGGCACAGGCCGTTGCCGCGCTCGTTCATGCAAACATCGTCCAAATCTATGGAGTTGATTGTATTGATGGAGTTCATTTCATTGCTCAAGAATACGTGCCCGGCCAGAACCTGCAGCAATTGCTATCGAAACGTGGCACGCTCAGCATCGCGATAGTAGTCAACCTAATGCGGCAAGTCGCAGCAGCACTTCAAAAAGCAAGTGATCGCGGAATCGTCCATCGAGACATCAAGCCGGAGAACATCTTGCTCAACGCGACCGGCGAGGCGAAAGTCGCCGACTTCGGACTCGCTCGAATCGCTGATCTAACCAATGACACTAGCGTCGGCATCACGCAAGTCGGTATCACGATGGGAACGCCGCTCTACATGAGTCCCGAGCAAGTCGAAGGTCATGAGATCGATCATCGCAGCGATCTCTATTCATTCGGCATCAGTTGCTATCAGATGCTGACTGGTCATCCGCCCTTTCGAGGCGACACGGCCTTGAGTGTGGCCGTTCAACATTTGAAGAATGATCCGCGACCGATCGGCGAGTTGCGATCCGACTTGCCCGCTGAACTTGGTCGCATAATTTGCAAGCTGCTTGCGAAGTCGGTCGATGATCGGTATCAGAACGCAGCGGAGTTGTTGCGAGAATTGCGTGAACTACAAGTCGAGTCATCGCACGAAGAGTGGCCGACTGAGCTTGGTGAATGGACAACGCAGCAGCTGTTGGCGCTGACCGCCGCGAGGACAGCGGCGACTCAACAGTTGCAAACCGTGATGATCGCGGAAGCCGCAGCAACGAAATCTCGTCCGATTTCGTTTTGGATCACAGTCGCGGCGTTCGGTGCGTTTTTGTTGGGGTGTGCGGTGGCGTGGATCAATCGTCCCGATTCGCTGCTGGCTCATGGTGAAGTGCCTAGCGTCGAACGGTTTGACACGGCCGCGGAACAGTTCAGCCATGCAATGCAAGATGGCACCGAATCGGCCTTCCAAAGTGTCTTCGACTACTTTGGCGAAGACGCAGCAGCAGCGAGCGAATCGTACGTCAACAAGGCCAAGCTACAACTCGCTTATCTCTACTCAGATCAAGAGCGAACCGATGAAGCGATGCGTTTACTTGCCGAGTTGTCCGATCAGCAGACCGATCTGCAACTGCGAGCAATGAGTCTCATTCGGCAAGCCAACATCCATGCCCAACGCAGCCAGATTGCAGAAGCCAGCCAAAAGACGTTTGCCCTCGCCGAACTGATCGAAGATACCGAGAATCTAACCCCCAGGCAACGCCAGACGCTTCGCACCGAGGCCCAAACCACACTCGCTCCCCAACTCCTCGCCAATTTCCGCCTCCAACTTCGCGACTCGTAGTGGTAACTTGTCATTTGGCGGTATGAGGTTTGTAGTTTCAGCTTTAGATGCCAGAAGCTGCATAAACGAGGCACTTCAACCGGTACGAGGTCGACCGGGAGTTGACAACATTCGAAGGCGTGGCAAAACTAGTTGCTTGTTGATCGTCCAAGACAATCAAGGCTACGCCCCCTTCGTCTAGTGGCCTAGGACGCTGGCCTCTCACGCCGGTAACAGGGGTTCGACTCCCCTAGGGGGTACTTTCTAGGCGGGACGCTTTCCCGCCGCAACTCCTTTATCGTAAGGAGTTGAGAGTATTAAGGGCCGTGCTCTGACACGTTGCTGCAATCGCTATTGGTGGCAAATTGGTGGCATCGTTGCTCCTGCGTTGTGGTTGCATCGCTGGTCAAAATCCCAGTGCGGGGAATACGATTCCGTCGCACGACAGCGATTCAAGGAGCACGTCATGGCTTGGTTGCAAGAGATCAAGGGCAACTATCACATCAGCTTTCGGTTCGGCGGTCAGAAGTTCAAGCGGTCACTCAAGACGAAGAAGGGACCGCGACTCAGCGAGACCGAAGGAGCAACGCTCGCGATTACTGCGGTCGATGTGCAACGAGTGTTTGCGGCGATCAACGTGGGGACAGAGACATCGCCGAACATCATCGGGCTTCGTGACAATGCAATCTTGGGCGTGCTGGCGTACACGGGTGCCCGGAGCGGTGCCGTTGCCAAGCTCCGGCTCCGTGATTTCTACTCTGATGGCTCGCGATGTTTGCTGCGACTCCGGGAGAAAAATGGCAAGGTGCGGCACATTCCGGTCCGTCACGATTTGCAAGAGTCCATCGATGCCTACCTGAATGCCAGCGGCATCAGAAACGCGGACAGTGACACTCCCCTCTTCCGTGCCAGCAACGGCAAGACCGGATTACTCGGTGACAGACCGCTGCGATGTGAGACGGTGCTACGCATGTTCAAACGCCGCGTCCGTGACGCGGGACTCTCGGCATCCAATCTCACGGGGCATAGCTACCGGGCACCCGAAGCCTGTCAACTGCGCCCCAAATTGCGCCCACGCTTTCTGTCGTTTTACCCAGTTGATTGTCGTTGCTGCTCGGCGTCTTGAAGCACGTAACCTGTCAAGTTTGAGAGGGCGTCGAGTGCGCCTTTCAAGTCGTGCAATCGGGTGTGTGCGTAGGAGGGTCAGAAATACTCCAACGCGGTAAACGCCTTTCTTCGGTGTGCTCGGTCGAAATTGTTGCTCGAGTCAGGAAAACGAACACCTCGTCGCAGGAGTCGAACGATTCCTGAATCACGAAAGGAGTGGCGTCAAGCCCGTCGACCATGGCTTATTTCGTCGAGCGGATGCGCAGTGAGAGGTTGCAATAGCAGGCCAACAGTCGACACTCTGTCACCGGAAGACACGATGTGCGACACTGGGTGGCATTCTTGGTTTGGGAAGTGGATTGTCTCGAACAGAGCGGACGTCTTGAATGGCTGGAGAAAAAACACGCGATGTCACAATACGCCAACTATACCGTTGCATCAGAAGACTACGACAAAACGCGCGCAGCCGTTGGCGTAGAAAGCATTTTGGGCTGTCTTTCGCGAACCGGTGTTCTGCTCGACGACCAGACTGTGCTAGAGGCCGGCTGCGGCACGGGGAACTACTTGGAAGCATTGCGTCCCCACCTGGGATGTCTTGCCGGTATGGACTTCAGCGAAGGTATGTTGGCACAAGCTCGGACCAAACTCAGTGAGGATGTTGAGTTGACCTGTGGCAGCATTCTCGACATGCCCTACGAAGACGAGCGATTCGATGGCATCACCTGCAATCAAGTGATTCATCATCTCGAAGAAGGGCCGGGCGCGTCGGATGATCCAGCGGCCTGGAAGCCGTGCAGCTTTCCAAGTGTGACACAGTTCTTTCAAGAGGCATATCGAGTCTTGAAACCGGGCGGCGCGTTCGTCATCAACGCAACATCACACAAACAGTTCCGTGATGGTTATTGGTGGGCCGATTTGATTCCGGTCGCCGTTGCACGGCTGAGTTGCCGAATGCCTGACCTCGATCAACTGAGGCAGATCCTCACGGCAGCGGGATTTGACATCGAAGCAGTTTCGGCGGACCTAGACGGAATACTTCAAGGGCCATCCTATTTGGATCCCCAGGGACCCCTTAGCGAAGCATGGCGAGCAGGAGACTCGACTTGGTCATTGACCTCCGACGCGGAACTTGCCGAAGCACAGCAGCGAGTCAGACGAATGAATGCTGAAGGCACGATGCAATCCTATCTCGACGAACGCGAGAGCAAGCGGTCGAACATCGGGCAAACGACCTTTGTCTGTGGTCGCAAATAGGCCGCCCTGGCGAGCAGTCGCATCTCGGAAGTTGCTACGGAGAGAATCGCCTAAGCGATGCCCAATCGAAACAGCTTAGTGACTCGGTGGCTCACCACCGCACCGGACTGGCTGTTCGCCGCTTACGCGATTGCTGCGTCCTTCTCGACCTACTTCTGTATGTACGCATTTCGCAAGCCGTTTGCGGCTGCGACATACGACGAGCTTGGGACATTCGCTGGACTGGACCTGAAAACGGCGCTCGTCATTAGCCAGATTGTCGGCTACACGCTCTCCAAGGTAATCGGCATGAGAGTCTGCTCGGAATTGGGCCGAGCCAATCGAGCATTGGTCCTGGTGCTTCTCATCATCTGGGCGCAATCAGCGTTGATTGTCTTCGCGGTCGTTCCATCGAGTTGGCCAGCAGGATGGAGAGTGCTCGCAATCCTGCTGAACGGCTTGCCGTTGGGCATGATCTGGGGGCTTGTCGTCCGGTATTTGGAGGGTAGAAGACTTTCAGAGTTGGTGCTGGCGGGGCTGAGTTGTTCGTACATAATAGCGAGCGGCGTCGTTAAAGACGTTGGTCGGATATGGATGGACGCAGGAGTGTCGGACGTCTGGATGCCTGCAGTGACGGGGCTCTGTTTTCTGCCATTATATCTTGTCTCCGTGTGGCTACTGAATCAGGTCCCTGAACCTTCTGTGGCGGACATGGATTCGAGAACAGAACGACCGAGAATGAACGGTGCGGATCGCGCCAAGTTCGTGGGACACTTCTGGGTAGGCTTGCTGCTCTTGTTCATGGTCTATTTCTTCTTGACCGCGTATCGGGACTTTCGAGATAACTACGGGATCGAGATTTTCCAGACACTGGGCTATGCCGATACGCCTGCAGTTTTCACACGAACCGAGTTTCCGGTTGCAATCGGAGTCGTGCTGTCGCTTGCTGTGTTAAACGTATTCCGGAATCATCGTCACGGACTCATCGCTGTTTTCGCAGTGATGACGTGCGGCTTAATGTTGATGGCCGGTGCCACGCTCGCGCTTGACGCTGGTTTGCTTCGAGGACGAGAGCTATGGTGGATGGTGTTGGTTGGGCTGGGTTCGTACCTTGCGTACGTTCCCTTCGGGACGGCCCTGTTTGAGCGACTGCTCGCCTCAACTCATTTTCGTGGAAACGCGGTGTTTGCGATCTACATTGCCGACTCAGTTGGCTACACCGGTTCAATCGCCTTACAGGTCTACAAGGATCTCTTTCAATCCGACATCAACCGATTCGACTTCTTTCATGGCTTCACCTATGCGTTTTCGTTGTTGGGCGCTGGTTTGCTCGTGGCAAGCTGTATCTATTTTTTGCCGAAGACAAATCGTGCGTTGGAAACACTGCAGTCCGGAAATCGGTCCGTCTAAACACCATCTGACATCGGTTTTGCTGTTGCTGTGTCATCAAACGACGCAATTACGAGACTGCGAGATATGCTTGCTATTTCGAGACCAGTTGGCGGCCCGAAGCGTGGATAAGGAAATTGGTTGGCGGTCGACGATGCTCAACTCGAATATGAGATGGTGAGCAATGTTCGCCGCCATCCCGGAAACTGGGAGGCACCCTAACCAACCCTTTCGTATGCAGCGTCACTTCGTTTTGCACCAGCTCACCGCCCTGTCGCCCGGCTGTCGCATGATCGTCGTTGAGTTGGTGCGCCGGAGGCGGTCATGGCGGGAGCGGCCCAATTTCAATGTGACTTGATGCGGTCACTGAGAAGCCGAGTGAGACTTCCTCGGTCTGCGTTGGAGATGAGACGACTGCGCGGCGATGGCTGCCCAAGTGTGCCGCTGGTGACACAATCAAGAACTCCTAGGTTCATCACCCGAAAACACCCGTCGGCAGCCACCTCAGCGTCCAAAACATCTACATCGCTACTTGGCATGTGACAAACGCGGAGAGAATTCAACCGACGACGCACCCTTGCGCATACTGCTGCTAGTCTCGAACCAAGTTAGCCGCCACTGCCCGCCAACGCGGGTTCGCGGTACACTCGATGAATTCGCGTTCACCGATCCATGAGCATCAAGACATGGCTCCTTTACAGCAGCCTCCCGAACTTCTTGCGCCAGCAGGCGATTGGGACTGTGTCCGTGCCGCGGTCGAGAATGGGGCGGATGCCATCTATTTTGGACTCGATTGTGGCTTCAACGCCCGCGAGCGAGCCAAGAATATCGCCATCGGCGATCTGCCCGAGTTGATGGAATTCGTTCATCGCAGGGGGGTGAAGGCTTATGTGACGCTGAACACCTTGGCATTTCCCAGTGAGCTTGCGGAAGTGGAAGGTCTAGTCCGTAAGATCGCCGCAGCGGGTGTGGACGCGGTTTTGGTCCAGGACGTTGGAGTTGCTCGTCTGGTGCGTGGTATCAGTCCAGACCTAGGCATCCATGCTTCGACACAAATGACGCTCACGAGTTCGGAATGCATTCAGGTTGCCGAGGAACTTGGCATCGAGCGAGTTGTGTTGGCCCGCGAGCTCTCGATCGAGGAGATTAGCAAGATTCATGCGCAGACAGAGATGCCGCTGGAGGTCTTTGTCCATGGAGCTTTGTGCGTCGCTTACTCTGGGCAATGCTTGACGAGCGAATCGCTTGGTGGTCGAAGCGCGAACCGCGGCCAGTGTGCTCAGGCCTGCCGGTTGGCGTACGATCTGATTTGCGATGGTGAGGACGTGGATCTCGAACGTGTTCGTTACTTACTCAGTCCTCAAGACCTCGCTGCGTATGAGCTGACTCCCGAGTTGATCGATGCTGGCGTTTGTTCGTTCAAGATCGAGGGGCGATTGAAAACGCCGGAGTACGTCGCGAACATCACCCGGCATTATCGGCAAGCCATTGATGATGCGATGGAAGGAACACCGGTACATTTTTCAATGCGACAAGTGCAAGAGATGGAGCTGTCATTCTCCCGAGGCTTCTCGCCCGGATGGCTGCAGGGCTGCGATCATAAGATGTTGGTGCCAGGACTGAGTTCGGCGAAACGCGGAGTGCCGCTTGGAACAGTCCAGAGCCTCGACGGCGATCGTGTGAGTATTGAGCTTGAGTGTTCGATTTCGCGCGGCGACGGAATCGTGTTCGAAGGTGACCGAGAAAACAATGACGAGCAAGGTGGGCGAGTCTATCAAGTTTATGCGGATGGCCAGAAACAAAATGATCCGGTCACCACGGGCGTCGTGGAGTTGACGTTCGATTGGGAAGCGATGGATCTTCGCCGAGTTCATGTCGGACAGCGCGTTTGGAAAACGGATGACCCCAAACTTACCAAGCGGTTGCGTGCAACGTACACGCAAGCAGATGCCGTGCGACGCGTGGATTTGGATTTGCAAGTAACGGCCCGCGCCGGGCAACCACTTCGAATTCAAGGTCGAACGACGAACGGCTTGAAATGTCAGGTCGTCTCTGCCGAGCCACTCGAACTCGCAACGCGTCATCCATTGACGGAAGAGGTTCTACAGAAACAACTGAGTCGGCTCGGCGGAACGGTCTATGAGCTGCGACAGCTCGATGCCAAGATCGCGGGCAGCCCAATGGTGCCCCTCAGCGTGCTTGGCAAACTGCGCCGCGAACTGATTGAGCAGCTCGATACGACCGAGATGATGCCGACTCATCAGATCGCGACGGAAGATGTGCTGCCGCAGTTGGCCATCGTTCGCGCGTCCGAAAACGTGGTCGATACGGAGCCACGATTGCGAGTCCTCTGTCGATCGCTCGATCAGTTAAGAAGCGTGTTGAAACATGACGTTGCCGAGGTCTACGTCGATTTTCAAGATATTCGTGAGTACGGCGAAGCAGTATCGATCGCGCACACATCGAATACCGTGATTTATGTGGCCACGCCGCGCATTCAGAAGCCCGACGAGCTAGGTATCTTTCGTGTGTTGATGCGTCATGACGCGGATGGCATTCTGGTCCGAAATTTGGCGGGGATGGAGTTCTACCGACAGCAAGGCGTCCCGTTTGTCGCAGACTCCTCGCTCAATGTGGCGAACGAGTTAACGGCACATTTCTTGGTTGACCGCGGTGCGCAACGTCTCACTGCGTCATACGATCTGAATCGAGACCAATTGCTGGACCTCGTGGCTGCGGTACCATCGCAATGGCTGGAGGTTGTCATCCACCAACATATGCCGATGTTCCACATGGAGCATTGTGTCTTCTGCGCGGTGATGTCTCCGGGAACCAACAAGACGAACTGCGGCAGACCTTGCGATTTTCATGAAGTAAAACTGCGCGACAGGATCGGCAAGGAACATCTTCTCACGGCGGATGTCGGATGTCGGAATACCTTGTTCAACGCGACACCTCAGAGTGCTGCTGAGGCTGTGCCGACTTTGCTTGCCAAGGGCATTCGTGACTTCCGCATCGAGCTACTTAGCGATAACGAGGAGCAAATTAGTCAGATCTTTACGCTATACCGCGATCTACTTGCCGATCGAGTCAAGGCCGGAGATGTCTGGAAGCAATTGCAAGCCAGCAACCGCGTTGGAGTTACTCGCGGCACGCTTGAAGAACGACGCAATCCGCTGGCGATTATCTAGGGGCCGACGTGTCTTCGGTCGCTTTCGACTCCGGCAAATGGTGATTGCGGGCGCGCAAAGCTTGATCGGGGAAGTCGGTGAAGAGTCCGTCAACTTTTGCATCCACGGAAAAGTGTTTCACAAGTTCGTCGAAACTCTCGCTGTAGCCTGGCAACGCATCTGCACGTAGCGTGTAAGGATGGACGACGAGCCCATGTTGGTGAGCTACAGCCACTAGAGAAGTGACGATGAGGTTGCCGTCTGTCCCCCGGCCACGAACGACGTCAGACATGCGAGGCCCAATCCCCTCGGCGTATTTCGCGATCTCGCGCATGGACCTTGCTAATTCCTCGAGATCGAAGTCAGAATCAACTTCTTTCCAATTATTGGCACCAAGCAGCTGTACGAGCTTCAGGCGACAGTTTAGCTCCTGTCGAAGTCGTTTCGTTTCGACAACATCGAAGCACTGGAGATACGCCGCGTCGCTCGCTTCACGATAGCCGTAACGTCCTAGTACCTCGAGTACGATCTTGCTGATGTCCTTGCCTTCGCTTCGATGCCAAGCCGGGGATTTGATCTCCGTATAGATGCCAGCTTGGCGACCGGAGGATTTGTTTAAACCCTGGATCAACTCTAACTCTTCTGCGAGTGTTGGCACGGTGAAATGTGACGCATGGGGCGGAAACCGTCGTGGGAAGACCGTCTTGTTGGTTTTCGCATCGACTCGCTCGGTAGCTCGGAGCCGTTTCACTTCCGCAACCGTAAAGTCAATCGCGTAATATCGTCCGTCGTCGCGCTGTCGATCAGGGAATAGTTCCGTAACATTCGTCACGGTATCCAAATGAATGTCGTGCAAGACGATTGGAATGCTGTCTTTGGTGAGAACCACGTCTTGTTCGAGATAATCAGCGCCCATGCCATGCGCGAGAGCTTTCGCCGCGAGGGTATGCTCGGGCAAGTATCCGGAAGCGCCACGGTGCGCGATCACGATCGGAGCTTTAGCATCTACTATTGGCGTACTCGTCGCCAAGAGTAGGGCAAGCAGGAGTCTTGTAAGCTGCATCATTTGTTCTCTAGTTGTGCGTCGGATACCTCCGAGCATTCTGGCTTGGTGTTACCGACAGCGTCAACCGTTGTTTACAGTCGTCCGTCAGTTTAGACTGATCGCGAACTGAGTTTCAGCGGTACAAGTGAGAAAAGGACCAAGCCAAATGGTACGTCAGATCTATAACACAATGGTTCCGTGCTTGTTGCTCGCGAGTTTAGCCGCCTCCGCGTGTCAGAGAACTCTTTACGCGCAATCACCGCGTGAGATGACCAAGGCCGATGTTGAGCGATTACATTCGGAGCTATCGAACTGGGGTCGGTGGGGCAAAGATGATCAGCTCGGAGCTTTGAACTTGATTACTCCAATGAAGCGTAAGCAGGCGGCTAGGCTCGTGAGAGAAGGTATCTCTGTTTCGTTAGCACGCAATGCCGAGGAAGTTGAAGCGGCGGACAACCCTGATCCGTTCATCCAAGTGATGCTGAAGACTGGTAACGAGCCAGGTAACCAATGGGCGGTGGACAACTACAGCGTCTTGTACCACGGATTCGCTCACACACACATGGATTCACTTTGCCATCTTCTCTATCAAGGAAAGATGTTTAACGGTTTCTCCAAGACGGAGATTACCGCGCAAGGAACGGCGAAGCTGAGTATCCACAATGCCAAGAACGGGGTCTTCACTCGCGGTGTGTTGATCGACATTCCTGCGCTTCGTGGAGTCGAGTACTTGGAACCCGGCACACCGATCTATCCAGAAGAACTCACTGCTTGGGAGAACCGAGCCGGAGTGAAAGTTAGCAGCGGGGATGTGGTTTTCTTTCGAACCGGTCGCTGGGCAAGGCGAGCCGCGAAAGGTCCGTGGAGCGTCGCTGACATGGGAGCTGCGGGGCTGCACGCTTCGTGTGCAAAGTGGATTCGTCAGAGGGATGTCGCGATGGTTGGCAGCGATGCGGCGATGGACGTGATGCCGTCGGGAATCCCCGGAATGACGCATCCTATTCACCTGCTGACGTTAAACTCGATGGGAGTTCATATCTTTGACAATTGCGACTTGGAATCAGTGGGCCAGACGTGCGCGCAACTCAAGCGTTGGGACTTTCTGATCACGGCAGCGCCGATTCCCGTTGAAGGTGGAACTGGTTCGCCGCTGAACCCGATCGCTTCGTTTTAGTGTTTGCAGACGATCAAGAAACGAAGAACGGGCGAGCATTGCTGCTCGCCCGTTCGCGTTGTTTCGTCTGTGATACAGCTCTCAGCTTAGTATTGACCACCGGTCGGCTGATACTGTCCTCCGTCTCCATAGCTCCACGATTGATTCGCGGTCGCTGGTGCTGCGCCGCCTGCCGTTGGGTAGGCGTTGGCCGATGATGAAGCTGAAGTCGGGCTGGATAGAGCCCCGGTGTCGCGGCTCGTGCTGCCAGGGCGATACGTGCCCGTCGAGCTAGATTCATAAGAGCTTGGCGAAGTGGTCGGGTAAGCCGAATCCCCCGTGTCGCTGGCATAAGCATGAGTTGCGGTCGAACTGCTACCTTGAGGAGCTTGCTGATACGCGGCTGGTTGCTGATATCCGCTTTGGACATTGGCATCATAGCCGCTGGACGCGTATGGGGCCCGCGCCTGCGGATAACTCATGTTTGCAGTGTTGCCCGACGTCTGGCCGCTGCTGGTGGCTTGCGTCGAACCGTAAGGCGAGGCTGCGGCTTGGCCACCGCCGTAGGTATCACCGCCACGCCGGTATGCGTCGGAGTTCCAAGACTGGTTGCCACTGCCACTGGCTGCCGGGCTTGCTTGATAGCCTGCCGCGCCACGCGTGTCAGCCACACCGTAGCCTGCTCCCGTGTTGTACCTGGGTGATGTGTCCTGAGCCGCTTGATATGGCGAACGGTAAGGACCGGCAGCACCAGCGCCTTGCGCGCCAGCGATACCCGAAGACGCAGAAGGATACCCTCCCGCGGAACCCGTATTATATGGCCCAGTTTGGTAACCGGTCGTGCCACGGCCGCCGTAGCCACTTTGACCCGTTGCGTTTTGGGCGAATCCCGTCTGGCCGTAGGGCGAGGCAGCACCTGCCGTTGTGGCTGAAGGATTCGGTAAAGCGCCTACAGACGGTTTCCTAGGCGCGCTTGTCAGAGAATTTGCGGCCGGCTTTGGTTTTGTCCAGCTCAACCAATCAGCACTTGGAGCTTTGAAGCCGCTCTTGCAGCCGGTCAAAGCAGTCAATGCCAGACAACAACCAGTAACTCCAACCCAAGACCAACGTGAGTGATTCGCACCCATGGCACTATCGCCCTCTACGCGTGTTCGGGGAAGAGTGTTATGGCCAAAAACGCGAACGCGGCCAGACGAGTCTCTTCCCTGAGACTGTTGAAACGGATCACGCAAGCAATCGTGCCTGCGCGCAGTAATGTTCGTTGTGAGGATTATTCGTCCTGAGTCGCCGAACAAGTCCAGCTAATCCGAAAACTTTACCGAGCTTTCGTCACGAAATCCCTCGACCCGAATGGGGGCGGATGTTAGTAACGTTCGAACTGAGCGTCAACATCAGTAATCCCAGTGGCAGATCGGCCGCGAATTGTGTGCGTCGTTTAGTGCTTACACAGGAATGCTGCGAGTGCACGAACTGACACTCCTTGCGATGGCCCACTTGTATCGGACTCCTGAGTTGTGCTTTCAGGTAGCTAACTGGTAATTGTACCCTTGCTCGTACTGATTGAGTGAGACGTAGTTCAGGGTTTGGTGTCGACCAGTGCACTATTCGCAAGGTCATCCGCTAGCAGATCCAAGATGTCCTCAAGCTCTGGCCTGGGCAGAGAACGAGAACGTGATGACCCCGCAACTGCGCCCTGGTCAGGCTCTTGGAGTTTTCGGTGGTGCCGCCAAATTGCAATCGTGTGTATCGCTGCAGACTCGTCCTCTGGCATCGCAATCGCGCCGGTTGAACCACTCGGCGACCTGGACATTGCGAAAGCAGACGCGGGCGCTTCGCCCTCCGTGCTGCTAATGTGGGCTTCATTCAGGTAGTTGATCACTGCCAACGCATCGCTGGGGGCCACATACTTATCGCCGTTTACATCGAACAGACTCGGTGGACTAGTGACGGTCGGGGCAGTCCCCAGTTTGTAAGTTCCCGTGGCACCTAATTCGTTGATGATCGTCAGAGCGTCTTTCGGGGACACGAAGCCATCATTGTTGACATCCCAGGGGAGCAGCGGGTTCTGCCAGGGCGAAACGTCATGGCTCAACGGCCCGCCTGGATCGACAATGATGCCGTTCTTCGTTAGATCGTCATCGCCACGCCTGCCATCTTCGAAACTTAGGACCAGTTCACCGCCAATATTCCTGGCTCCAATCTGGCCGTCCCAATAGAAAACGTAGTAGTGATCCCTAGTGAAGTTAGGTTCAGGACCGTACTTCCAATAGGTAAACAGATCCTCGACGCCTGACCCGATGAGGCGGACTTCTGTTGTGCCTCCCGAAGGCACACCATGAACTTCGTACTCGAAAAAACCGACCGGGAAGTTGCGTCCGCCGGAGGGTCTCCGAGGGTCTGGTGAGGTGACTGCTTGGACGTTGTGTAGTGTCGTGCCCTCCTCGGCGACAATCGTCACATAAGTCCCATCGGAAGCGTTTGGTAACGAAGCTACGTGCGGCTGTTGGCTGTCAGGAATCCCGTCGTTGTTGCCATCCCCACTGTTCGGTGCACCGTCCTCCACGTCAGGAGCGATGCCATCCGTGTCCCTTGGCTCAATGACGATAATCGCCATTTCAACGTTTTCACTCAGGCTAGAACTGGCGCCGTCGTAACTGGATGAGAAGGTTGTGCCGCCGTTGACGCCTGATTCTTGATCCCACGCGCGAAACGTGATTGACGCGGTACCCACAAAGTCAACGTTGGGTACGAAGCGAACTCGCGTCGAAGGACCGTTCGACTTCAAAAGCCGTGCTTCCTGATCGACGACTTGTCCCAGAATCGTTGTCGAGTCGAGGGGGCCGAGTGGTTGCCAGATGGAACCATTGCTCAGAGAGTACTGCCAAGTACCGTTGGATTCGTCAAACGTTTCGATCGCGATGCCTTCAAGGGGCCCGTCCACATCTGTAATCGGATCCAATGGTGCAACGCTGGCCAGTAGATCGTGGACCGAAGTGCCATCGTTGTCAGCCTCGTTCTGAAAGATCGAATCCAGCATCATGTCGCCGGTGGAATCAAGAACGGGCCGATTGTTGTTAACTACGACGCGAGCCAATCCTAGATCATGGCTAATGGCTGTTGTTGTAAAGAGCGACGATGCTGGAACGTTGTCGCCATTGACGCCAACCGTTTGGTCCCACGCGTGAAACTTGATCGTCGATTCACCCTTAAAGCCCGAATTTGGTGTAAATCGAATGCGAGTAGCTGTATCAGCGGCAAGTAAATGCAAACGCGAAGAGGGTGAGCCGGTCGGTGGGCCAAGTAAATCCCAGCTGTTACCACTGTTCAGCGAGTATTGCCATTTGCCGTTTGCATCGTCGTAACTTGCAACAGCGATGCCCTCGTCGGCTTCTTCGTCTGCGTCCATGATGGGGTCAAATCCGAGAACGCTGTTTAGGAGGTCTGTAATTAGAGTACCCGTACCGTCTTGTTCATTGCGCAGCACGGGAGCGACCTTGAGCTCTTCCGAGTCGTCGAGCACGGGACGGTGGCTCGTACCAGCGAGTGCCGCGTCTTCCGATTCCAGGCTGATCGAGTTAGCAAGATCTAGTAACTCCAGCGGCAATGTCGCACCGTCGTTTCCAAGTACTCGGTCCCATGCTCGGAATCGCAAAGAGGGCGTACCTGATATGGTGCTTGAAGTCGATCCCACCACGCCGACAGAGACGTTCTCTCCAACATAGCGAATCCAATTCGACGATTCAGCGGCGAGTAATCGCGGTTGTGTTGTGGCACACATGATCTGGCTGTCTCCGCACGTGAAGACATCTTTCCAGGTCGCGCCAGCGTTTGTAGAGAATTGCCAATTTCCAAGACGCCGAGTCGTGCTCGAGCCACTAGCGATAGTCGTGTAGCTGGGAAAAGTGAGCTCGTTGATTGCAACACCTTTCTTGGCATTGAGATCAGGATCGGTGATGAGGGCACTAGCAATCAGGTCAGCGACTGACGAGCCGCCATCAATTTCCACAAGTACGTTGCCGCTGTTGTCGAGGATTGGGCGTTGATTCGTCGCGACAGGGAGATCGCTGATGAATTGAACAGCTGCGGCCGAGTTGATGCTGCGCGAATTGCCGAGATTGTCAGGGTCCGCATTTTCACCGTTGGTGCCTTGCGTATGATCCCAGGCAGTAAAGGTGAACGAAGCGGCTCCGTTTCCAGTTGGAATCACACGAACCCGTGTTGTTAAATCGGCGGCGAGCAGCCGTACGCGCGGCGAGAGGCAAGTACCTGCGATTGGGGGTGAACCACATAATGAACCAACCGGCGACCAGCTCGTTCCATCGTCGACCGAGTACTGCCAATCTTCGCCATCGGTCGAAACGATTGCGATTCCTTGCAGAGCGTCTGGGTCCGGATCGCTAACTGCGTTCGTGCCGGCGCTGCCCAGCAGGTCTGCGATCAGCGTACCGTCATTGTCAACTTCGCCAGGCGTTATTTGGTCAAGTCGAAACTCACCATTTGGATTCAATTGGGGCGGATCATTAACACTTGTGACATGTATCGTGAATGCGGTTGTCGTCGAGCGACCGGGTGACCCATCGTCAGTCAGCGTTACTGAAACTTCAAAGTCTCCTGGCAAATTGACGTAAGGACGTACGGAAACGGCAGCCGTTCCGTCAGTTGGGTCGTAGGACGGTGGGCCAAAGTCCAATTGCGTTGGATGCTCGATCGAGATCGAAATGTTTTGGCCACCGTCGCCTCCATCTGTAATTCCGCTCATCGTAATGGTCGTGCCCAGTGATGTATCAGGCAGCGTGACATCGTCAATCGGATCAATCCTAGGTGGCGGGTTCGTTGTGTAATTACCAAAGTCGATGTTAGATGCTTGGTCGCCCTCGGCAAGCGAGAGCGTGTACGGCGTGCCTAGATCTCGAACGAAGATGTCGGCCGCGTTGTTATCATCGTTGTCGAGCAGATTGTCGGCGTACGACCCAAACACAACGGATACCCCTTCGTCCGATACCTGAGGTTGAAATGAATCACGATTCGCCTTCCCACCGTCGTGGGCGACGCTCACCACCGTTGTGGCAACGGCCACCGGATCGTGCAGCAGAACGTCGTCGGCACTTCGCGATCCACCGGCAACAAAGATCCTCGGGGCTCGATAAACGGTACGGCCTTGCCGTGTGTCAGGCGATCCGGAATTGTCGGCAACCAATGTTGGGAGAGAGAGAGCCAAAGACCCTTGGATGCTGAAATCGTGATGAAGAATCTTCGTCCCGTTTCCTCCTTCGAGTGTCAAGTTGTTTGCAGCTGTAACGTACGACACGCCGCCGAATTCAAGGCTCGGATCATAGCTCGGGCCGTTCCCAAACTCACCCGTGGCTGAGTTGAGGCTAACTTGGACGGTTCGGGTGAACTCAACGGTGGACCCCGAGAAGGCTTGGGCATGCCGAATGAAAACATCGGTCGCTTGATTGGTGTCACCGCCCACCAAATTGCTTGCCAACGACTCGAACGCGACCTTCACATCCGAAACCAAGCCGCCGCGGGTCAGCAAGATCGAAGGATCGGCACTGGGGCCGTTCGCTTCGTTGCCGTTGTTGTCGACACTCGCCCGGCGAACGCGATCACGTGCGTGTGAGTACCAGAAGATGTCAGTGACCTCATTGCGATCGTTCGCCACAAGGTTATTCGCGGCAGATTGAAAGGCCACCACAACGTCGAGGTTGTCGGCTGAGATGGCAGGAGCGGTGGCGGCGGCGTTGGCGGGATTCCAGCCGGCACCGACGCTTGCCAACGTCAGGTCGCGAGAAAAGCGATCGTACAGATAAACCTGCGGGATGCCGTGAGCGGGGCGATCGGGAATCAGGTCCGCTTCCGACACGAATGCGACCCAGCGGCCATCGGAACTAATCACGGGATCGTAGCTGGGAAGCGCGCCCTCTCTCGCTGTCGGATCACTGCTGACGCGAATTGTTTCGCCCAGCCATCGATCGTGCAGAAAGACATCGCTGACGCCGTTACTGTCTTCATCGACGAGATTACTCGCCAAGGAAGCGAAGACGACGAAGCGTCCATCCTCGCTGATGGACGGTGACGTACTGTGATGGTCGCCTGCCGTACCGTCCGACGCGACGGAGACGCGTTCGGTCGATGGTCCTGGCAATGTCTGTGACCAGCCTACCTGAGGTTGTTCGAACACGCGGTACGTGGCGGAGTCGACGGTCACACGATATTCGCCGTTTTCGTCCGTGATGACGGTGAAGGGAGCGTAGGGGCCCATTCTCTGAATAGTGATCGCCCAACCGGCGAGCCCTGGTTCTCCCGCATCCCGGGCACCGTTCCCATTTATGTCGTTGAACTTGACGCCCTCGATCACGGTCGGCGTGGGAAAGATGTCGACAGTTGTCGTCGCATGCGCCACCCCGCCGTCTTTGTCGGTTACTGTCACCGCGATCGTGTAGGTAACAGTTTCGTTCGTTGCATTCGTAGGGTAACGGTGAACCGTCTCGTAGCCTCGCGCGCCCACGTCGGGCACGATGGTTACAGGATCCGAACCATCTCCCCAAGCGATCTGGATGGTATGCGAGTCGATGACTCCGGGGTCAACGAACACGCCGCGGAGTTCTACGTCCAAGTCGCTCATTCGTGTGGCTATCAATTGTGTTATGAATGGCACTTCCGCGACGAAAACCTGTTGGACGAGTCCTGAGTTTTCCCCCGTCAGATTTGCCGTCGATTCGAAAGCCAACCTCGTTCCATCGCTGCCAATCGCATAGTGGCGGTGATCGACTGCGGCTGTGTCCGTGATTTGCGCTATTGCATGTGTGTCGATATCGATCAGAAACAGCTCGCGATTGCCGTCATCATTACCTCCGGTTAGATCTGCAGTTGATGAGAAGACAATCCGCTCGCCGTTGGCGCTGATTCGTGGGGCGTCAAACAGTTCACCGGCCGTATCGGTCAACTGTGAAAACGATGCAGTGTCCACTTCAAACAGAAAAAGTTCGTCGCTGCCGTCCGTATTGCCGTCGGAAAAGTCCCCGTTCGAGCGAAAGACGATCCGCGAGCCGTCTTCACTAATCGATGGAGTCCGATTGTCCGCGTTGCTGGTGTCTGTGACTTGCGACAGCAAAGCATTTGAGACGTCGTAGATAAAGATCTCGTCGTTGTGGTCAGCGTTCGATCCAGTCAGGTCTTGATTGGAAGCGAAGACAACCCACAATCCGTCGTGGGAGATCGCTGGCTCAATGCTGCGACGCCCGGCTTCCAGATCCGCATCCGAAAATGCCGTGATCGGCGTCGCCACGATATTTGCGGGATCTGTTACATCGCCCAGAACGATTCGCGTACCATCACGAAAATCGTCCTGATAGACGATCCGTGTGCCATCCGCCGACGTGGATGCCCCAAATCCGTCGACCTCGCGTCCCGATGGCGCAAACTCTGCCAAATCCACTCGCGGATGCGAGTTAGGATCACTGCTGTCGGCTAAATAAATCCCCGTGTGATCAATGCGTTCCGAACAAATATTCGGCAACACGCATGTCGTAAAAAATCGTTCGTAGAATAGTCGAGTGCCGTCTCCGCTCAACAGCGGCTGCGTGGTCGCTGACAGTACGCTTTGCGTCGTGATTCCGGAGTCTTCATCGATGATCGAGACCTCCTCGGCTGCGCTACGGTAGGCTACACGGCGTCCGTCGAGCGTCATGGTTGGATGAAGTGGTGCCAGGGATGCCGATGTGTTGCTGGTAAGCTGCTCGATGGAGACGTCCATGGTGTGAGCAGGCGCAACATTGTTCACTGTTACGTTTGCGACGTCGATGTCTTCGCCAGCATCGGACGTTATCCGAAGCGCCACTTGGCCGTCGAAATCATCAGTAAACACCACGGTGGGCCGAACACCGACGACGTCGACATCAAACTGCTGTCCGTCGTAATCGAGATCCCACTCGTAGAATAAGGCGGGACTCACAGGGGAACTGCCTGAGCCGTCGAGTTCAATCGACGCACCTTCGGTTGTGACGTATGGTCCACCGGCGTCAGCAGTATGAGCGGGCGGTTGAACCAGCGTGAGTGTTTGTGTATCGCTGCCGTTGCCGTCATCCAGAACGGTAATCTCTATTTGAAATGTTCGATCCGCGCCTGTGATGTTCTCTCCGTAGGAGTGCGACGACGTAAGCGTCCGCGCACCGACGGCAAGACTGAGGTTTGTGAAGTCCGATCCGTCGCCCCAATCGATTTGTAGCGAATGGACATCTTCCAAACCCGGATCAACGAAACTACCGGTCACCGTGGCAACATTCTCGTCGAGTGCAACCGCCAACGCATTGCCGCCGCTTGTCACGAACGTGGGAGCCACGTTGTCGACCTGCAACACTGTCGTGGCAATGTCAGACGCACCGCGCTCGTCGGTGACGCGTAGCGCCATGGTTCGCGGACCAAGCTGGTTGAGGAATGACTGTGTATGGTCGATGCCAGTCGCGTTGGAATCGAAAGTCGTTCCGTCGTAGTCAAAATCCCATTCGTACGTGAGCACGTCAGGCGTGCTTGCTTCCCCTTGCGGATCGACTAATTCACCGAACCAGACCACTCGATATCCTTGATAACTGGCTGCGCCGATCGCCTCCCAGCTGCGGTTGCTCCAGCCTCCTTGATTAAGCATGACGGCGTTATGGCTGGGGTTGTTTGCCAACGCTTGAACCGCATCGTGGGACGTGGCATAGCCCTGTGATGCGATCTCATAGCCAGCTGATGCGTAAACACCATTGGTTATCTCGCGAGGCTTGTCCCACATTCCTGAGGCCTGTGCATGGTCAGCGGTATAACACACCGGTGTCCAAATACCATTAGCGGACCAACTGTGGAGGTTGCACTCACCAGTATTCGGCTGGTGGTCGTGCAGGTCGCGTACGTGCATTTGAGCCACCTGAGTAAGTGACGCCGAAATGGGAATTGACGGCAGCCCGTTACTATTGCGAAATTGATTGATCAGATTCGCAAACTCCGCGTCTTCCGGAGACAACAACACGTGATCAGGATCGCTGCTGCCCGACGCGTCAAACGTGATGTCAGCCCCTTCGGTTGCCGAGTATGGACCACCCGCATCTGCGTTCGGCGGCGCGTTCAACAGCGATGTAACCTCTAGATCAATCGACGTTGCACTAGACGTTACGGTCATGCCCACCGAATCGGCATCATCGGTCGTAGGACCACTGACCGAACTTCCGGTCAGCACGGTGTACTGATCGCCCAGTATTGGTTCGTAGTCACCCAAGATCTCGACGTCCAGGTCGGCAATCGCTGCGTTACCGCTCACGACAATCTGGTCGAAGTTGACTCCCGCCGCATCGATGCCGTTGTCGCGCGGTGGACCGGCGACTTCGATCAATAAAGAGCCTCCTGTCGCATTGAGGTTTCCGTTGATCGCTAGATTTCCGGGCGAGGATCCCGGACTGATGGTGCCGCTGCTGGCATTGACCTGTGCAGAGACGTCACCCGATCCTGCCAAAGTGCCGCCGTCGAGCAAGATCCGCCGAGTCGAACGAAGGTTGCCGCCAGCGAGGTTGACGAGTCCGCCTTCCTCGACCGCCAGGCCACATTGATTGTTCGTGCACCCGAAACGCGTCGAGTGACGCAACTCGCCGGACCGGAGTTCGATTGTCCCAGCATTTTCGATGTACTCGACAGACAAGTTCTGCGCGCCTATTCCTTGTGTAGGGTCATCAGGATCGGCTTCCTTAATGATTTCGCCCCGGTTGCGTAATGTGAGCAAGCCATCGTATTGCCCGAGCTGAGCATCGGTTTGAATGTGAATTGTGCCTTCGTTGATCCACTCGCCCCCTGGGTCCGACCGAAGCTCGCCTGCTCCCGTCCAAGTCATTGTGCCGTGGTTGATAACCACGTTACCGCCGGAGTTGCCGCTACCGAGTCCCTTGAAGTCATCGCCAACGATTGTCGTGTTTCCATGAAGGTTGATCGTGCCAGCGATCTGAAGAGTGTCGGCATAGCCGAGGTTACCGCGACGCCATTCAAAGTCGCCGTAAACGTGCGTGACGCCCGTGCCTCCCAACGCACCTCCATCCAGAATCACATCGTTGACTCGGACGTTGGATCCATCACCGACGAATAGCAGCCGTCCGACTTGGCCTCCGCTCGCGCCGATGTAAGTCGTTGGGATGTTGTAAGCACCGCCGATACGATTGTCACCACCCACGATCGAAACGCTGCTGTTGGAGGCCCCAGTGAACTGCGAGTTCACATCCGTGGTCAAGCTGTAATAGGAAGCTAAGTTGCCGCCATCACCAACATGAAACTCACCGGAACTGATTCCGTCGTCGATGCCGCCGCTACCCACGCCAAGAGCGAGTTGGCCCTGCTGAACATCGAGCAGACCATCATTTTCGAATTTGACTCCGATGTACGAATTACCCGATCCGTGCTTCGTTAGAACTCCGCCTGGCATATTCAGCACACCTTGGGAACTCTCGAATCCTAAGACATTCACTTCGCCGGGGATGCGCAGCTCGCCATAATTGGAAATCGTTCCACCGGCGTTGTGATAGACGACACCACGCCCTTCGAACTGCTGGCTTTCGGCCTCCGTTAATATCTCTGGTCCCACTACATTGATGACGCCATAGTTATTGATCTCTCCCGTCAAGATTGGGGTATGACTGATGCTGTTGAGCGACCCCACACGGTCTCCCAACGTGTCGATAGCGAGCGTTCCTGAGATGCTAACAGCGGTAGTGATGGCGAGGTTTCCACCGCGCCATCGCATTTCGTTGTTAATTGAAAGTGTTCCGGTCCCTTCGATCCTGCTCGAATCTGGGTTATTCAGTGATGGAACGCCTAAATCAAAGCGGCCGTCGATCGTGGCGTTCGTCCCCACAGCAAGCGTTGAATCGTTAATTGACAAGTGTGCACCATCTTCGACGATGAGCGTGTCAACATGCTGCTTGGCAGTGTGTAGGTACCACATCGATGCCGTGAAGCCAGCTGGAACGATTGCCTGATCGTTCAAGCCAGGTACTGCGTTATTCGGATTGCTGATCGTGCCATCTGCTTCGCGAATACTCCAGTTTTCTGCCTGGATCCATGCGTTGTTCTGGTTGTCGTTGTCAAAGACGAAAGTGGTCAACAGGCGGCGATCTTCCAGCTTCTCACCGACGAGCCGTCGTTTGCGTCTGTGTTTTGGTCGCAAAGGCTTGAAACGCATGCGTTTGAACATGTTTGTTGATTCCTCCAAGTTGGAAGGCGCATACCGAGCAATTGGCCTGCGCGGAACTGGCTACACCGCTATGTGCCAAACAGGCAGAAAAGCGGACGCAACTTGAAGATTTCTGAGACAGCATTGATAATAGCTAGCCACTTTTTTGGCCGGGTCGCGCCTTGAGGATCAGACATCGATGGACTCGAATGCGTCTGAACGAGATAAACAACACCACGACTGGTTTGAGGTGTTGCTCGTTGAGGCCCAGGATGGCTCGGCAGAAGCGGTGGGTAAGTTGTTGCAGGACTGTCGCGCTTATTTGCTGCTCATCGCCAATCAGGAATTGGAGTCGGGACTCGTACCAAAGGCAGGGGCGTCGGATCTTGTTCAAGAATCGATGCTTTCGGCCCAACGTTGCATCGGCGACTTTCGAGGCAAGAGCCGAGATGAGTTGCTGGCTTGGCTGCGCGGCATCTTGCTCAACGACATCAAGGAGACTCGGCGGCGATTTCGCACCGCGGGCCGTGACGTATTCCGTGAACAGGGGATCGATGTAGGCAGTGTGCGGCTGCGAGCGGAACAAGTCGCCGCGGCACACGCAACACCAGCAACCGATGCAATCGCTCATGAAGAGGCCGATCGCTTGCAAGCAGCATTGGATTGCTTGGCGTCAGATGACCGCGAAGTAATCATGCTAAGGAACTGGCAACAGCTTTCATTTGTCGACATCGGTAAACGAATGGGGCGATCGACAGAGGCCGCCAGAAAGCTGTGGTCGCGAGCCATTATTCGACTCCAGGATGAACTGGAAAGATGCAGTGAGTAAGCGTGAAGCGAATTCGGAATCGATGCACAATCTTCCCAGTGACGAGTTTGCCTCGCGTTTGGCGGCGATGCACGAAGCCCTCGTTGATGGTTCCGTAGCCGATGAAGCCGTCCTCGATGACCGATCGAACGATCTTCAACTTGTCCGCGCGAAGCGGGCGTTGGAATTGCTTGAGCGCGTGCGACGATTGCCAGAGGCAATGGACCAAGAGACGACAGGAGGGCAAAGGGCTGAAGCAAGCGTCGGCGCATCTGATCGCAATGAAAACGTCGCGCGTGCCAAATCCCTTCACCTCTCTGGTGCATCCTCGTCTGCTGGTAATACGAGTCACGGCAACAGTGCATTGCCCGATGCTCTCTCGCTTGCTCGCATCGACGATTATGAAATCCTCGAAGAGATTGCCCGTGGCGGCATGGGCATCGTTTTTCGTGCGCGGCATGAAAAACTGGACCGCGTTGTAGCACTGAAGATGATGTTGGCAGGACCATTTGCACAGAAAGAAGAGCGCGAACGATTCCGAATCGAGGCAGAGGCCGCCGCACAGCTTGATCATCCAGGCATCGTGCCTGTCTACGATGTAGCTGAGTACCAAAGTTTGCCGTATTTTACAATGGGCTTCGTGGATGGCGAAAGTCTGTGGGCTCGCATTCAACGCAAGCCACTCGAGCCACTCGACGCTGCCGAGATCACAACTCACATGTGCGAAGCTTTGGCCTACGCCCACGATCGTGGCGTCGTCCACCGTGACATCAAGCCTCTAAATGTGTTGATCGACAGAACGGGGCAGCCTCGCATCACGGACTTTGGTCTCGCGCGGCGGACCGACACCGGTAGCGAACTCACTGGAACCGGCCAGATCCTTGGCACGCCAAGCTACATGGCGCCCGAACAAGCTGTCGGCGATTCAACGAGTGTCGGTTCGATTGCCGATGTGTATGCCGTGGGCGCGACGTTGTACTCCATGCTCACCGGTCGCCCACCATTCCAAGCCGCGAATGCGATCGACACACTCCGTCTAGTGATCGAGCAAGAACCGGTTTCACCGCAACAATTGAACCCGACGATTCCTGTGGATCTTGCAACGATCTGCCTGAAGTGCCTCCACAAGGATCCTCAGCGCCGCTACACGAGCGCCATGGATCTTGCCGCTGACTTGAAACGCTTCATCAACAACGAGCCAATCCAAGCTCGGCCTGTTGGGCGTGTCGAACGTCTCGCGAAATGGTCGCGACGTCGTCCGCTGGTCGCCACTTTATCCGCGTCTGTGGCAATCGCAGTCGTCACACTGCTGGCAGGCGGAATCTGGTATCAGATGAGGTTAGCAGCGGCGCTCGATACAACAGAACTAGCACGAAAAGAAGTCGCCAACATACTTTATACATCGTTGACCGGCGAAGCAGATTACCTGAATCAAACACGCCCAGAAGGCTACGGGCCTCGAGTTTGGCAGGCACTTGAGCAGGCACGTGACCTCGACACGCCGTTACGAGATCCGTCTCGTCTTCGCCAGCTGGCGGTCAGCAGCTTGGGGCATTTGGCTGCACGCGACCCAATGATTTTGGCAACGGGTGGTGCAATCGTCACGGCCGCGAACGTTACCGCGGATGGACGATTCTTGTTTGCGGGGTTCAGTGACGGACAGTTGATTATTTTCGACCTGGAAAAGCACCAGGAACTGCTGCGCCGGAAAGTCCAGGACGACGCGATTGTTGCCATTCAGCAATTGGATCATGACCGCGTGCAAACACACGGACCATTCTGCCGCTCGTTCAATATTTGGAATTTCGCGGAAGACACGTTGTCGCAAGTTTCCCAAGTGAAGCTGCCGGAGCCTCGCGACTTTCTTGGCCTGCGGTCGACACCAGACGGCTCAATCATGCTTGGTGTCACCGGGTTGCCGGAAGCCGTCATCGAGAATGCCGAGTGGAGGACGACCAGTGGGCCTCCGGCGCTGACTGGCATGGTCGCTCTGCTCAAGAACGATGATACCTCAGAGGCAACTCGGTTTTCCATCCGTCCCATCGACGCCACCGGATCTGGCGATCCGGCGAAAGCACTGATGGCTCCGTTAGCTAACATCCCGTTTTCGATGCGGTTTGATATCTCCAATAGCCATTTGGTCGTTGCCTATTCTTGGTTGGATCGGGAAGTCTGGGAGAAGCATGGGGCGCAGAGTAATACCATTTCAATCTACGACATTCACACGGGCGAACTTGAAACAAGCATCAATCCGAGTTGTGGTGCGCTCAATAGTGTTCTCTTCAGTCAAGATGGGCGGCTCATTGCCTGTGCGGGCCACATCGGTGCTACGATTATCGATCGCACTTCAGGCGAACTAGTTGTTCGTCTCGATAACATTGGAAGTTGTGGTGTTGAGTCGTTTGTCGGCTCAAGCGACGTCATTCTAAGCAATGAGAGCGAGTACATCTGGTACTCCGTCCGACAAAGGCAGTCGCTTGCTCGCTTCAAGAAACGTGATGATGGAGCATATCTACAAGTATCGACGCCGGGCAATCACGCTTTGTGGTTAGGGACCGACAAGTTGCGTTGCTCGAATGTCCGCGGGACCGCACGCCGAGCCATCGTTGCCCATCGCAATGTTGCCAAGGCGGTCCGCTTCAGTCCAGACGGACAGCTAATCATGTCCAGCGGGGGCGACAACACGATTCGCTTGTGGAACGCGCGCACGTTGGAACGATTGTTGGAGATTCCTGGCTCTGAAGGCGACTTGAGTCCGGACGGCAGTCTGCTCGCGGTCTACGATTTGGGGTGTGTCCAGTTTTGGGACGTCGCGACTGGATCCTTCGTCGGCCAGACGGATCCTTGCGAGTTCCCTAACTTGATTCGTTTCAGTCCGCAGTCGGACATGGTGGTGGTGACAGGTTGGAATCGAGGGAAGTTTTGGGTCTGGCAACTAGATCGTAAGAGGCCGCCAACGCCGCATGGCCGTTCCCCTGCGAACGTTTCGGCTCGATTGCTCCTGGCCGACGAAGTTGGGTCGGTTGTTGCAACGTGGAGCCCATCGGGACGCCAACTTGCTTACCGGTCGGGTTCGAGGATTTGCGTTCACGACTTCGATAAACCGAATGACGATTTCTTGATCGACGTTACAACGCCCGCCAGCTACCGAAGTGTGGTCTTTCTTTCGGAAGAGAGGCTTGGAATTGCTGACGGTCACTTTGAAGTCTGGGACCTTGAGCAGCGCCGCTGCGATCGAGTTAGCGAGTCGCCTGTGAGTGTCCCTGTCACGCTTTCACCGAACAAAGAATTTTTACTTTGCCGCGAAAAGATATTTCGAATTGACGACATGCAGGAAGTCTTCAGTCTTCCAATTTGGGCCGTCGAGTTTTGGTCGGTCGATTGGAGTCCCGACGGAAAGTCAATTGCGTTTGCACAAAACGCCGGCGATGTCGTCGTATGGGATCTCGAACAGGTACACGCACGTTTGTCAAGCATCGACTTGGATTGGCAGTCAAACGAGTTTCACAAGTTGGAGCCGCTCGAATCCGTGAGACAGCTGATCACGCTAAGCAGAGATTCATCGCGCGACGCGTACAACGACTGGCGTCCACGCTGCGATGCCCTGTTGGCCCGACTCAGCACCGGTCAAGCGGCGACAAACGATGAGTCATCGGAAGCAAGGTGGCTGTTAACGCACGTCCACCCAATCGGTGTGCCTTTCTCCATGGTTGCCCAAGAGCCCATTGGACGACGATTGCAATTGCTGTCCGAGGTCGGCTACCGGCTCCGAGAGGAAGGCCAGTATCAAGCGGCGGAGGATCTGCTCAAGGGCGTTGTTGCGATTGGCAACGAAGTTGCTCCCCAGGACACGACCATCGTGACAGTGCTCTATTACGCGAATGGGCACCTCGGCAACCTGTTTACGTTTTCGCTGAAGGATCGACTGACCGATGGCATCAGCGCGTTTCAAGCCTCACATGCGGCGCTCCGTCTGCTCGAAGACTCCACGCGGCCCTTCGCGATGGTTGACCAGCAATCGCAATTCTGGTCGCACCGCAACTTCGCCGTTGCCCTTGCGCAAAACGACAATCGCAAACTGGCGATTGAACATATGCAAAAGGCATTGGCGATTCACGAAGACAATCGAACGGCAACAGCCACCATTAAAGACATGGCAGGGAACTACGAGAATCTGGTCCGTTGGCTGGAGGAGGAATTGCGAGCGGATGAAGCCGACGCTGTCCGTGAGCGAGTTGATGCGGCAAGAAGTTCGTGCAGGTAAGCCCATACAAGGACTCCCACCGCAGCGTTGTACGACTGGCCAAAAGACGCGTCGCCTCCCAGCTGCTTTCGGTCGCCCTCACCGCCGTAGCGAAACCGCAAGTGTTATCGTGAGGACTTTGGGTTCTTGTAGAGGCTTGCCACCGGTCTCTCGCGAGATGAGAATGTTTGATTGAGGCATGCTGAATCGTATACCTTCGACAAACTCTGAGCACAGCGTACTAGCGCCAAGCAAAGCCTGGACTGTGGCCAAATTGTGCCCAATTTTGGTTCGGGGGTGACCTTGAATGGAGTAGCTATCACACTTAAACTCTTTGGTGTTAACGATTAGCCAGAGTGGCGGAATTGGCAGACGCGCTGGATTCAAAATCCAGTGACCGCAAGGTCGTGTGGGTTCAAGTCCCACCTCTGGTACTTATTGAGGCATAAGCACTTACGGTGTTTAACCTGCTCACGACGAGCGGCGGTTGCCTGAAATTTGTGTGTAGTCACTACACATCCGACTTTCAGGAAATAGGAGCAACCGCCATGAAACTTCCGTCGTATTCTCACCACAAGGCCACCGGCCAAGCCTACGTCCGACTAAACGGTAAGTTCGTCTATCTTGGAAAGTATGGCACGGACGAAAGCCGAGCGAAGTATGAAAGGGTAATCGGTGCTTGGCTCGCTAATGATCGGCAACTTTCGGAAGAGGAAGACACCAAACCGGGGACAACTCTAACCGTCGACCAGTTGTTTGCGTGCTACTTGGAGCACTGCAAGAACTACTATCGACGCAACGGCGAGCCGACGCAGGAGTATCAGTCTCACGTCTATTTACGGAATAAGATCAGCAGCATCGCGAACCTGCCAGCAGATAAACTCACGCCGTCCGCCATTGACGGGTTGCGCCAGAAGTGGATCGCCATTGGCAACTCCCGCAAGTTCATTAACAAGAGCGCTGGTCGAATCACCCGCATGTATAAGTGGGGAGTCGAGAAGGAACTCGTCAGTCCGCAGGTCTGGCAGAAACTGACTGCCATATCTGGTTTGAAAGCTGGTCGGACAAACGCAAGAGATCCCGATCCGATACAGCCGGTCGAAGATGCCGTGGTCGACGCAGCCGTGGAACACATGCCTAATGACCTGGCGGCAATGCTAAGGATTCAACGCTTAACTGGCGCACGTCCTGGCGAACTGTGGATCATGCATCCCGGTGACATTGATCGTAGCGGCGACGTTTGGACGTACGTGCCACGAGCACACAAAACACAGCATCACGGTAAGCGGCGCGTAATTTGGATTGGCCCGAAGGCGCAGCGGTTGCTTTTGCCATATTTGTTGCGAGCAGCGGACGAACTTTGCTTCCGTCGTCCAAGTGGGAAACCGTGGGACCGTCACGCCTACCGTGAGGCCGTGCACTTGGCCTGTAAGTACGCAAAAGTTGAGAAGTTCAACCCGAATCAGCTAAGGCATTCAGCAGGCACCGAGGTCCGTAAGCGATTCGGGTTAGACGGTGCTCAAACGCTACTCGGTCACAGTCATGCAGACGTCACACAAGTCTACGCCGAAGTTGATAACGCCAAAGGAGCGATGATCGCACGCGAAATTGGTTGACAGTATTTGACGAATGTCATAAATTGTCGGTCGACGCGCGATGAACTGATCACCATTTGCGTTTTTCTCATGTAGCTTAAACGGGAGCTACACACATCCTGTGTGTAGCTCTTTTTTTGTGCTCTCACAGGTTTTTCAAACCCTAGGAGAGCGCAAAATGTCAGCTACCATCGAGTCGAAGTCTAACATCGACCCCATCAACGACACGATCGTAAACGTCAAGCAAGCCGCGACACATTACGGCGTAAGTGCGCCTACCGTCTGGCGCTGGCTGCTTTCCGGTCGGGTCGCATCAATCAAGGTGGGCAATTCGCGACGCACCTCGCTCGAGGCAATCGCTCGCGCGTTCTCGGAATGAATCCCCTCACCAACTCGGTCGGCGCATGAGAAATGCCCGGCAACATCACCAGCGTCACCGGGCATCAATCAAGTTCTGATGCTCCTCCTCGTCTGGGGACAAAGGGGGAGTAGATCGGAGATCCATGATTATTATCAATTCAGAAGTGCCATCAAGCAACCCTCGTTCAACTTCGCAAGGCAAGCTAAAGAAAAACAAAGGGCGGCGGCAGCGGCAGAAACAACGTCGCCGCTCATCTCTCGCATCATTTCCGCTCGCTGGAGGCAGATACGCAGGCCGTGCCGTATGTGACGTTCCGATTTCCCATCTCCGCTGGATGCTCTCCAGCCGCAAAGCGTCGGACGCTGACTTGTGGGTCGTTCACCAATATCTCGATAGTTTGCCGGGAATAGACACCCGCAACGCCGAGCAAAAAAGGCGGTGCGGTAATGGCTAGAGCCACCTCGAAGAGACCAAAATCGCAACGACGAAAGTCAAAACCGGGTCATGTCCCAGTTCTTGAGAAGAAGCTCTCCGAAATCCGCCCTGCACCAGAAAACGACGACATCTATGGCGTTATCGATCCCGATGATCCCGAGATCATTGCACTCGCCGAGAGCATCACCGAACATGGCCTACGCGAGCCCATTGTCGTGAGCGAGGATGGGTACATTCTGTCCGGACATCGTCGCTATGCAGCCGCGACGCGGTTGGGGCTGAATAATGTTCCGTGTCGAGTTGAGTCGATCCGAAGAACCGATGACATCGACCGATTTGTTTTGCTTTTGCGCGAATACAACCGACAGCGTGACAAGAGCCTATCCGTCAAGCTACGTGAAGAGTTGGTCAACGCGAACCCAACTGAATCTCACCGTGCGTTGAGCCAGTATCGTGATGACCTCTCAATCGTCGATACGGCCGCGTTCGTGATCGACGGCTACAAGCATCGCTGCCAGATCAGCGGGGCAAAACTGCCAATGCTCGAAGCCGTCCTAAAAGTCATCAACGATCGGCGACAATTTTGGCCGCTGTCTGATCGCGGAATTCACTACGGGTTGTTGAACGATCCGCCGTTGAAGCACGCGAGCAAGCCCAACTCGCGATATAACAACACAACAAAGAGCTACAAGTCTCTCGTAGACCTGTTGACGCGGGCACGACTGACAGGACAGATCCCATGGAATGCGATAGCTGATGTAACACGCCCGGTTACCACCTGGAAAGTCTATCCAGATCCCCGGCGGTTCATTCGTCAAGAAATTGACACGTTCTTGAAGGGCTACTATCGCGACCTGATGCAATCGCAGCCGCATCACATTGAGATCATTTGCGAGAAGAATACCGTCGAGCCAATCCTCCGACCGATCGCGGGAGAGTTTACATTGCCACTCACGAGCGGTAGAGGGTATTGCAGCCTGCCGCCTCGATACGAGATCGCACAGCGTTATCGTCGCAGCGGCAAAAACAAGCTAATTTTGCTGATCGCATCCGACTTTGATCCTGATGGTGATCAAATTGCACATTCGTTCGCGAGATCGATGCGCGACGATTTCGGTATCGATAACATCCACCCGATCAAAGCAGCGCTCACTGCGGAACAGGTTGCCGAGCATGAGCTGCCTCCGATGATGACGGCGAAAACCACGTCGGTGAACTACGACCGATTTGTTGAGCAGCACGGCGATGACACCGTGTTTGAGCTGGAGGCTCTCGATCCAAGCGACTTGCAGACTATTCTGACCGAGGCGATTGAATCGGTCATCGATATCGATCTCTACAACGCCGAAGTCGAAGCTGAGGCGAACGACGCGGCGTTCTTGGATGGCGTTCGCAATACAGTGCATGAGGCACTGAAGTCGATGGACTGGGAGCAGGGCGAATGACATCCGCGCCGTACTTCACACTACCCGCTTCGTTCTCACTGGGCGACTATCCGACGTGTTCGCAGCGACGTCGAGCACGTTCGTCAAGAACACGAACTAGGGAAACCACTCTGTCATGAACCAACTAGAAACTGCTATCGCGTACCACGAGGCCGGCCTATGCGTGTTGCCAGCGCGAAGCAGATCAAAGAAACCAGCCGTCGGTTGGCGCGAGTATCAAGATCAACGACCGAGTGAGCAGCAGGTTCGTGAGTGGTTCACTGATCCAAAGCACGAGAATATCGCCATCGTTTGTGGCAGTGCGTCGGATGGTCTTGTGGTTCGTGACTTCGACGATGCGAGCTCATATCGCCAGTGGGCCAGTCGACACCCTGGACTCGCGAAACGGCTTCCTACGTCAATCACGAGCCGGGGGCATCACGTCTACTCTCGATCAACTGACGCAATCAAGACCCGCGCGTTCGACGACGGCGAGTTGCGCGGCGACAAGGCAATCGTGATTGCTCCCGAATCCGTTCACGAGTCCGGCGTAATCTACTCCTGGCACAACGGTATTCCGGGCGATTTTCCCGTGATAGACCTTCCCGAATCGGGTCTTGGTCACAGTTGGAATTCCGATTCTGGCAACAATGTAACACAGACAGCGCAGACAACTCAGACAACACAAGACAACGCTAGACGTAGGTGTCTGTGTTACATGCCTAGCGTGAAGCTGGCGATCAGGCGAACGATTCCTCCAAAACCGGGTCACCGCAACCAGAAGCTATTCGCGCTGGCTCGAGAGTTGAAGTCGATTCCCGATACCCGGGACTTGCCAGCGATGGCGTTGCTCGAAGTCGTTCAGGAGTGGCACACAATCTCCCTGCCTTACATCGGTACAAGGGACTTCGAGGTGACGTGGGGAGACTTTTGCCGCCAGTGGTCAGTTGTGATACATGGTGCCGACACTAATCGCGTGACACTTGCGTTCGAGGCAGCACAACGGAGACCACCACCACCGGAAGTATCATTCTCGTCAAAGGAGAAATACGTGCTGTTGGCATCACTATGCCGAGAGTTGGCGCGAGACAGCGGCGAATTCTTCTTGGCAGTTAGGGAAGCTGGCCAACTCATTGGGGTAACTCACGTACAGGCGTGGCGCTGGTTGCAAGACTTCTGCAACATGGGACTCCTGAAGAAGCTCAGCAGTGGCAACCGTGCACAACGCAAAGCAAACGAGTACCGATACCTTGGCTCGATGTGAGCCCGACCGATCTTTGACAATTCGATCTGACCACGAGTGCCAAATGTGGCCGAGCATCTGTCCAGGGTGCGAGGAGACGCGCGAAACGTCCACCCGTGGTCGACCGATGCGAGGAACCGATGACCAGATTTACTCACCGGCCACATCGCGAACTGCC